>Ga0213866_10000021_pt1 | contig 143753 bp, 111 predicted proteins | sample PICome_11_FD_160079 | JGI IMG/M metagenome (GOLD analysis project Ga0213866, IMG submission 160079) | Coastal seawater microbial communities near Pivers Island, North Carolina, United States - PICO284 | ecosystem: Environmental > Aquatic > Marine > Coastal | place: USA: North Carolina... | reverse complement strand
GCCAAATAATGTCAGCTAGTGCCGAATAAATTTTCATTCTTACTTTGTGAATACGAAAATTATAAAAATGAAAAATAACGTTTGTAGGATTATGGAGGTTCTTGGAAGATCATGGAGGATTATGTAAGCTAGTGGAGGATAAAGTTTAGTTTTAAGTGACTTGATTCTATCACTTTACGGAAACCCGTAAGGATTGCGAGTATTATAATTGTAGGATGAAGATTTCAATACTGTAAAACTATACTTATTTTACGGTATTGCTGTAAGAGACAATACGGTTAACTTTTATCTTTGTTAAAGATTTTCCCTTTATCTAAAATATTAGATTCAACCACATTAAAAGCCAGTAATTTATACCATATTCATTACAATACATTATGTTTTATTAGTAATTTACAGTCAAGTAAATTCTAATTTTAACCTAAAGTATTATGAAAAAAGTATTCGGAACAGTAGTAGTAGCAATTTTAATTTTGGCAATGTATACAAGTTGTACGCCAGAAAGTTTAACTAATGAGGATGAAACAGAAATATTAGTTGTTGATCCTATAAATGATGAATCAGTAGATGGAGAATCAGGACTTAGCGATCCAGACGAAGAACCAGATCCAGACAATCGCGACTAAATCAAAAAAGAATCTAATAATAATATTAGTAATACTAGGTGCTGTAATCATATTTACAGCACCTTTAGTGCATATTTATTTTCCTAAAAAACCTGATAATGTAAAGAATTTTGAAAAAGGTATTAAGGAATACGAGGAATCCATTGCTTTAGATTTAAGTGAATTAAAAACTAGGTATTCTAAAGGCGAATTATCTGCAACTAAATATATTTCTGATAGAGAATTGATTGAACAGTCTTTTAAGATTCAAAGTAAAAAACTTGATATTGAGTTAGATGCTATTGTTGACAGTAATAGAGTTTTTGGATTTAATACATTAAGAACTTTTTTAATTGGAATAGGCATAAGATTGCCTTTGATTTTGTATTCATTTATTGTGTTATTTTTAGTTTTGTATAGTAAGGAAAAATTAAAAACAAATCCATATTTATATAAGGCAGTTACCTTACTCTACACGCTATCGTTTCTTATTTCATTTTATCTTGTAGCTTGGTTTATGATTCCGAAATCAAAAGGTAAAGGAGATTTTACAAACGAATTTTACTATTATTTAATTGGCACAATATCAATACTAGCAACATTCATTTCAATTTTTATGGTAAAGTATTTTGACAATATTATCAGTAGGTTGAAAAAAAATATTTCTCAATTAATTACACTAATTTCAGATATCAGAATCAATCACTATTTTCACATGGCGGCTAAAGCGCAGACCAAAGAGAATGAAGCGATCATAAAAAAAGATGTAGAAATCGTTGAGGAAAAAATATTTTCAACTCTTGAAAAAGTTGCAGATGAAAGTTAGCAGGATCGATATCATAAACAAACTAAAAGAAAAAGGATTGCTTCTTAATATATCGGTAGAAGACGAACTGCTAACTACGTATGACTTTTTTTTAGAAACCTTGGTAAATGAGGAAACGGGACTGTTAGAGGAAATTTTAAGAATACAAGAAAAAATTGATGCTAATTTGGAACTTACCTACTTAGAAGATATATTTTATAAATACGTTGTCGCTAAATACAAAAAATAAGCATTACTTTCCTTTGTTTAAGATATCAGTAATCCGTTGCGATACTTTTACCTTTTCCACTAGTTTTATAAATGAAGGCAGTGTTGTAAATTTAGTTTCCTTTAATAACTGATAGGCTACAATTTTTTCGGGATCAATCTGATCTAAAATGGCGAAAACATCATCTTCAATTTTTTCTTTTAAAATATCTTCTTTAAAAATAAATATAGGCTCTTTTCCGTTGCGAAGCCATTCTTTTGAAATTCCGAACTCCTGTTGTATCAAAATTAAATATCCATCGTTTAGCGTGTCTTTTAAAACCGCTTTTCTAAACGTATCTACCTTCATACCAAGTCTTTCTGCAATCATTTGATTGGATAATTCGCCTTGTTTTAATGCTATTTTAAGTCGCTCTCTCATTTAAAAACGGAAAATATTCTTTTTTTATTTTGTTAAAAAGGAAAATATTCCTTTTATTTGTTTCGGTGTTAAACAAATGTAATGAAAACGCTCCTAATTTTCGCTTCATAGGTTTTGTACCCTTATTTTTTTTCATAATGTAAAATAGTAATGAGGTTAAAAAAAGGGACTTCCCCCATAATAAAGGGAAGTTTCCTCTTACATTACTTACTTTTTTTCATGTTATTTGTGGTTAAGTACTGTATAGAAATTTCCCTGTTCCCTAAAACTGTATTGCTTTTTTAATAATTAATTTTTAACAAACAGAATTATGAAGCAAAAAATTTTAAACTGCTTGAAATTTGGAATCCTTGTATTTGGAATTTCATTAGTATTATTCAATTGTCAAACGGACAATTCAGATGAACTTATTCAATTTGAAAAAGGGAACAATACAGCTTTCAAAAAAGGGAAGTTACAAGACTATGACGACCTATCTACTTACATAGAAAATTTAAAACGAAGACGAGCTAGTATTATTTCCAGTGCAGAGTCAGATATTGAAGACGCTTATGATTTTACAATCATTCAAGATCAAGATATGCAAATATATGATGAAGGTGGAAGCATTACTTATAATATTCCTATCCATAAAACCAACGAAGAAGTAGACATTTTTAGCAATCTAGTTATTAAGTTTAGTGATATAGAACCAACACAAGCATTTATATTAAATTATGAACCTTATGATGGTTATTTTGAAGATGTTGAACAAAACAGTCAAACCCCTTTTAGTGGCTACGTATCCAGCCAACTTTTAGAATATGATGGAAGCTTAGATGGCTTGGCAGAAACTGATGGTGGTTGTATTACTGTAACTACTAAATATTGTGATTGGGAAAACAATCAGCATGGAGCTGTACATATTGCAACTAGTAATTGTACCGAAGGCTATATGTTTTATGTCTCAACAACGTATTGTTTTGGTGATGCACCTCAGTTAGTTGATGTACCTTCTCCATCAAGTTCTGGTTTCCCTTATATACCTTCAGGCGGCGGAAGTAGTGGAGACAGCAGCTATGAACATCCTGTAATAATTCCTACTGTTCCTTCAATTTCAAGAGAAGAAGAATTAAAGAAATCTATTTTAGATTGTATTAATACTTTATCTCTTAATAATTCAGACACAACTACCATTGATCCTGAAATTTTAGAGCAACTAAATTTAACACTTAGACAATGGACAGTTATTAATGACTCTTTAAACGAAAATGGTTGTAGTGAAGAAGTTCAAGAAGATGTAATAGAGTTTTTAGAAAATGTATTTGTATACCCATATCCTCATTGTTCAAGTTTTGAATATGCTAAACCACCAAATATTAATATCAGAGCATGTGCTGTAACAAATCTTACCGAAACTTTTTATGCTTACGGAAGGCTTAATGGGCAAGTAGGTACTATTACGGCAACTGTTAATTATAGTTTAGTTTTCTTTGTAATGCCAACTTGGATGACAAATGGACAAGCCGCAACGAGTACAGCAATAGCTGTAAATAATGCACTTAATTTAACAAAAAATTGGTTTCTAATAAATTATGAAGCAAGTGAATCTGAAATTATTACTTATTTAGATTTTATGTTGATAGAACAAATGGCTTTATTTGCAGGAACAAAAACTGACTTTCCTCCATTTACTATCCCAAGTCCAGCACCTTATGTGACTAGTTTATTAAGTACAGGAAATTGCAACTAATATGAAAAATTATTTACTATTTTTAACTTTATTAATATCTCAATTAGAAATGAGCGAACATCAGTATGAACTATTATTGGGGAAAGATATTAGTAGTATAACAATAGATAACTCTGAATTTATTGCGAATAAGAGTAATTACTATTCTATTCCTTTTATTGACAATCCTAAGGCATATCACAACAACTACATTTACTTTATATCATTTTGTACCAATGATGAGAAAAAGATAACAGAAGTAAGTATAAAACTAAAAACATTAGTTGACAAAGAACTATATACTACATTGACCAGCATATATGGTCAGCCGACTATGATTTTAGTCCCTGATAAAATTTTATATGACAAAACTATTGAAAGTGAAAAGGTTAAAGCTACTGTTAGAAAAACAAAAAGCAAAGCTAAACAGGGTGCTTTTGAAGACAATCCTACATTTATAATTTGGGAAAAGAAAGGTTTTAAAATAGAAGTTCTTATGAAATATGAACAAAATATAAGTGAAATTTCATTTAGAAAGGTAGCATAGTCTAACATGTATAATAAAATAAAAAAAACACTCATAAATTCATTTCCTCTACAAGTTTCAATTGTAGAGGAAATACTCAAGCCAAGTATAGGTATTATTGCAAACAAAAGGCAAATACACGCTAATAAACTTTCAAAATTTGGCGGATTTCCAATCATTGATTCAAACCATCAGTCATCATCTTTTTTAGATTTTGATTATAGTATGTTATGTCAAATAAATATTGCAGAATTAAAGAAATTAGATGCCGAATATCAATTACCAAATAAAGGTATCTTATACTTTTTTATAAACCCAAACTTAACACGATTTACGTCAGACAACTATAAAGTAGTTTTCATTGATGATAACAATAATGTTCAATTTAAAAAAGAAGAACAAGTTTCTGAGATAGTTTATGACGAAAGTGAAATGAGTTTTTTTGAACACTACACATTCCCTAGCTATCAAGAAGAATCAAGACTGAAAATATCAGATAAAATCGATGATGATATTATTGAATCAATTTATGAAGAAGTTTGCGAGATTACAGGACAATCATTAGAAGTTGGACATCAAGTTTTAGGAGAGCCACAAGCAACACAAGGTACTGTGAAATATTGGTGGTCATTACAATCTTTAGGATATGATGAACTTGAAAACTTAAATGAAAGTCAAAAAATAGAAGTTTCTAATCTTCAAGATGATTTTGTGTTGCTATTACAAATTGATCTTGAAGACCCGAACTTATCATTTATAAATTTTGAAACAGGAGTTTTATATTTCGGAATCTTAAAGGATGATTTGAAAAATAAAAACTTTGATAATGTTGTTTTAGTCTATCAATCAAGTTAAAAAATATTTTTTTTACCATTCTTATATTTGAGATATGAAAAACTATAAAGAAATAGACTACTATAATGATTTTATTAAATTATTAAAGGACTTAGAAAAAAGAAGTAGAATTAGAGTTGAGTCTAATCAAGTTAAACCGAATATGATTGACTTAATAAAATTTTCTTGGTTTTCAGGAAGGTTAAAAATTTTAATAGCTAAATACTCAAAAGGAGATAATATAGATGAATTAAAAGCGTGTTACAAAAATATTACTTCCAATATAGAAGAATTATGGACTCAGAAAGCTGTTAAGTTAAAAGATGGAAAGGGAAATGATTTAGGAGTATATATACTTGAACCATACATATTCATGCGTTGGATGCTTTCGCTTGGTGTCTTGTTAGACGTACCAAACAATGAATTCAATATTTTGGTTGATTTAATCAAGAGAGATGAAATTAATGATAAACTATATGATTTTTTGATTTCATCACGTATTGAAGATTGGAAAATATCAGACAGTATGTCACTTAAAAAACCTGAAAACAGCATTCAAGAAATAATAGATATTCAAGATAACACTGAATGTGAAAAGAATATAAAGGAGTATTTGAATAAAGAATGGTATAAAACCTACAAATATGCTGGTTTTTACAATTCACATACTAAACCTGAAGATATGTTTTTATTTTATGGCTATTGGGCATTTGAAGTTGCGGCTTTAGCAAAGATAAAAGGCTTGGATGATAGTAGTTTTAGAACCAACAAATATTATCCAAATACATTATTATAAATACAAAGGAGTCGTTAAAAGTTTTCTGCGACTCCATGATTTTAAAATATGAAAAAAAATATCTTATTAATTACTTTTTTAGTCATTCAAAATCTTTTTTCTCAACAAAAAAAAGAAGCATTCATTGGGGAAATACATGCAACTTATCAAAAAGTATTCAACGACAAAGAAGCATATTTGGAAGATGTTGAGCGCTATTTGGACATAAGTGATTCATTGATGACTATAAGATTTAAGACAAATCCTTTTGATAAATATACTTCTCAATACTCTACTTTAGAAGCCTGTCTTAACGACAATAGAGTGCTAAATAAAATAAGACTTAATCCTGATTTTGTTGGACAAGATTGGCGGATACAAAAAAGTAGACGTTTGGTTTTTACTGATTCCACAATTTATATTTATGACAGTTATGGAAAACCTACTCTTTTAAATCGATCAAAAGGAATTTATACAAATCGTTACAGGTACAATGGCAATGGAGCTGAACAGGAGCAAATAAAACATAGGTTTACAGACAACTCACATCAAAGTATTGAAATAGATTCTAGTGATTTCAAAAATATCGCTGGAATAAAGTGTTTTAAAGTTACAGCTATTTACAACGATGAAAGGTTTGAAAAAATAAAAAAGCTAGATCACAAAGTTATTTATGAAATGTATGTTACTAATGAGATTAAAACCAAATTTCATCCATTCTTTAATAGTTTAAGCGTTCTGAATAAATTTTATCCTTTATACGTAAAAAGATATTCGACTGCTTTTAAAGGGTATTATATCGAACAAAAAGTAGTCACCGTTGCTAGGGAAAATGAATTGGATAGTGAAAAATTGAAAGTCTCTTATAATAAACTAAAAGATAGCCTTCTATATGTTTATAAAGGAATTGTGAGCATTGATAAAATAAAAAATAAAAATTTAGCCCCCATTTTTCAGCAAATAAAGAAAATCCCTGTGCCTTTTGAAACACAACTAGAAGTTTTTGAAAAACTAGGCTACAAGCTGAATTCTAAAGTGAATCTGAAAGATATAGAAAGAGAATTGGTCACTAATGGAATGATTGACACATCAAAAATGAAAATGGAAAAATATTTTGAAACTAATCCTTATAATTCATTATACTATTTTATGGGATGGACCAAATATGATAAATTGAATAAAAAGTTAATTCGGTATACTGATAAATGTATTTGGTATGATTTAGAATTTATTGACCCAAGCAGTGAATATATCACTTTGATGAAACGAATGGGAGAAATTAGTGATGGAGAATTATCATTTACAGATATAAGTCTTAGCATAGGTAAAGATAATTACGAATGGATATCCTTTAAAGTTAACGGTATAGAAAAGAAATGGAAATTACAAAAAGTGAGATACATTGCAGATTCGTTTTTTACTAGGTTTTCTCATTTAACATCTGAATTAAAAACTAATGGACGTTATACGTATTTTGATAATGGTTCGCAACAATTTGTAATTGATTACGCTACACCATCTGAACAAAAAGAGTTTATTAAAAAAACAGGATTACAAAGAGAATGGTTGACAGGCGGTAAACATTTTTCAGAACCAAAGGATTAATTTCTATATCATCCAAAATAAAAGACAATAATTAATAGCCATAAAAACTAAAAATAATCTTTTAAGTAAAAGTCTATGATATTAAAAAATGCTTTATCCCTAGAAATATTTGATATGTCAATTAGTTTATTAGTATGGCAAATATTATTAATTATAATAGCCATAGGATGCTTAGTATTATTGTTTAAACTTTACAGAATCATTAAAAAATACGTCACCCGTTTTGATTTTGATAACGAGTTGCAAAATTAAAAATTAACACGTCAAGAATGAATTCATTTTTTCATTAGTAAGTACACTAAAAAAGCACTTTTCCGAATACAAGTGCTTGCCATTCAAGACGTGTTATTATTGCAGGATTTTAGTCGAATTCTGCTGTTTAGGGCAAGGTGGTAAACTGTAAATGGTTGGTTATGCCACCTTGCTAACTAAACAAATGTAAAAAAATAATTAAAGGATTCCCGCTTTCTCAGAAAAATATGAGCATACAAAAGTTAGAACGTTTCAAATGGTTTATCGTAGGATTTCTTATGGCTATGATTGTTGAAACACTATTTTTAATCATATCAATATACTTGTATGTAAAGTAAACAGAATAGTTACCTAGAAACCCTAATCATCGTAAAACTAAAATTATTCTGAAAGTGAAACCCTCAATTCTGAAAGTTGAGGGTTTTTGTTTTGTTGCTCTTGCAAGATACTTTGTTGCTGATGCAGTATCTTTTGTTGCTATTGCAACATTGTTTGTTGCTTGGACTAGACGTTTTGTTGCTGTTGTAGTATTTTTTGTTGCTGTTGCAACATTACTTGTTGCTCGGACTACAAGTTTTGTTGCTAATACAGTATCTTTTGTTGCTTGGACTACAACTTTTGTTGCTGTTGCAACATTGCTTGTTGCAAGCTATTATATTTGGTTTATTCCGTTTCTGCATTAATCGTTTCCATGATTTCTCTGAAACTATTCAATCCAGCTTCAATGTTTTCAATGATTTCATTGGCTAAAATATCGGGATCAGGTAAATTGTCTAAATCTGTTAGACTTTTATCTTTTAACCAAAAAATATCCAAACTCGTTTTGTCTCTCGCTATGATTTCATCGTAGCTGTATTTTCTCCATCTTCCTTCTTCATTTTCAGCTTGTCCTGAGCTTGTCGAAGGACTCCAAGTTTCTTTTCGTTTGTTGATATTACTACCATTGTATAACTCAATAAACTCGTTCAAATTTTCTTGACGCATTGGGTTTTTCTTTGGTGTATGATGAACGTTTGTTCTGTAATCGTAAAACCAAATTTCTTTTGTCCAAGCTTCTTTACTTGCAGGTTTGTTTTTGAAAAATAACACATTTGCTTTCACTCCTTGTGCATAAAAAATACCCGTTGGTAATCGTAAAATGGTATGTAATTCGGTAGTCTTTAATAATTGCTTCCGAACTTCTTCGCCAGCGCCACCTTCAAATAAAATGTTATCGGGAAGTACCACCGCAGCTTCTCCATTTATTTTTAGCTGTGTTTTTATGTGTTGCAAAAAGTTTAATTGCTTGTTAGAAGTCGTTTCCCAGAAGTCTTGACGGTTGTAACTTAAATCTTCTTTTACAATATCACCTTGTTCATTGGTAAACGTCATGCTGCTTTTTTTACCAAAAGGCGGATTTGCCAATACGTAATCATAACGTTTTCCATCATCAGCGATTAAAGCATCATTCGGATTGATGAATGATTCGCCATCTATTTCGCCAATGTTATGCAAATACATATTCATTAAGCACATTCTACGAGTGTTGGCAACAATTTCGTTTCCGTAAAAGGTTTTATTTTTCAAAAACTCCTTTTCTTCTCGGTCTAGTTTGTTATTGTCTACAATCCAATCGTAGGCAGCTAAAAAGAAACCACCAGTTCCACAGGCAGGATCAGAAATGCTTTTCATTGGTTTTGGTTGTACGCAAGCTACCATCGTTTTAATTAAGGAACGTGGCGTAAAATATTGTCCTGCACCACTTTTAGTATCTTCTGCATTTTTTTCTAATAAACCTTCGTAGATTTTCCCTTTGATATCTGCACCCATGAGCGACCAATCTTCTTTATCGATAAGATTGATGACTTTTAATAGTTTTGCAGGGTCTTGAATTTTATTTTGACTCTTGGTAAATATTTGTCCTAATGTTCCTTTCTCCGTAGAAAGTGTCCGCAGTAATTGACTGTAAAACGATTCTAATTCTGCGCCACGTTTGCTTGATAATGTTTCCCAATTGGCAATTTCACTATCAACAATTTCGTTGCCTTCTACATCTTTGAGTTTTGGAAACACCAAGCCTTTGTTGTAAGGTGGTTTGTTGAGTTCGTCTGCCATTTTTAAGAATAGCAAATAGGTAATTTGTTCTAAATAGTCTCCGTACCCTACGCCATCATCGCGAAGTACGTTGGCTAGGTTCCATATTTTTGATATGATGTTTGAGTCTGTCATTTTAATTCCAAATATTTTGAGAAATAGCAAAAAGTAACCTTTGCCTCATTTCTAATTCATTTTTTCCAAATTGATTCATCGCTTGTAAATCTAAATCAAAATTTTTCTTTAAATCATTCATGTCTAATTTTGATTTGTAGGTGTCTTCACGAAGTGTTTCGTTCCAATATAGGGTATTTGCATAAGTTTTTAGCTTCTCTGAATATGGTTCATTATTACTTGAAATATTATCTCTTCCTTTTAATAATAATATACCACCTAAGCGATTCCTTTCTTGTTCGAATAAATCATCATCATTATTAAAAAAAGCTTTGTTTTCTTCATTATGTGAAAGAATATGTTCTATATGAAAACCTGTTTTAGCACCTGTTTTTGAAACCAAATCTTCAAGTGGGTGTTTCATACCTAAATTGAGATTTTCACTAAAAAACTGCTCTATTCTAGCAAAATAGTATCTCTTAAAACGCATGTTTAAATTGATACCAGTATTTCTAAAAAAAGCATATTGCAATCCTTCAGTAACTTCGGAGTTTCTCCTTTTCTTTAGTTCCGCAAACAAGTGTTTGTTAAATACATTTCTTATTAAGTCTAATTCTCCATCTCTAATTTCCTCTGAAATTTTATAGAGTAATTCATAAAAAGCATTGCTATCATAAGAATTTTGTAATTGTAATAAGGCAAACATGCGATCAATTTCATAGGCAACTTTTTCAATCTTAGCATCTTCTTGAGGATCATTAAGTTTACAGGAAGATAAGATGAGTAAAAACTGCCCATCCATTTCATTCAACTTGTTAATGAAAACGGAAGGATATTGCTCGTTCTGGTTTTTATAGGCTTTAAGAATCTTGACATAGAGTGAACTGTAATAGGTAAATGTAGTGTTTAAGAAATTTTTCACTTCTGTTGAGTCATGATTTAGCTTAAGTATAGTATTCATAGAGTTGGTAAACATTTCACGGTGGTAGTCGCCATCAAATAAAGTACCTTCTTTACGAGAGTTGGAATATTTTGCTTTTAAGAAATACCTGAAAAATGTATCAATCTCATCTTCTTTAAAATCATTTATTTCTTTGACTTTGCTTTCCCAAAGATGATTATAGTTGTATTTATCTAATTCTAACTTATCAATTTGACCAAGCAGTTTCCCTTTTAAGATTTCATAGGGTTTTAAGCGGACACCTCTGTCGTTAATTACTTCAAATACCATAGGTACTTCTGTCTTCTCTACTGATAGGTTAATAAGTACAAGTCTGTATAAGAAAAAATAAATAAAAGTTTTGAAGCGATGTTTTTCAGAAAGTTGTTCGTCAATGTATTTAGAGACTGTTGCATAGTTGGCTACAAGATTTACCGAAGTGATAGATTTTGATGTGTCAATTTCTTTGTGTTCTTTTTTGTTTTCAAATAAATCTTTGAACACGTTTAAAGACTTTTCATGGTTCATCCAATAAGATCTTTTACCGCCACTAAAGCCAGTAATTTTACTGTTAATCCAATCTGTGAAATCGCTATCGCACTCTAACTCTTTTGCCTTATTATATAATTTTATGAGTAGAATGGTAAGCGTAGTTAAACGCTGTTGACCATCAACAACATATACTTTTCCTTCAATAATATTGGTTACATAGGTATTTAGATAATACCAAGAATATTTAGCCATTACTGTTTCTGTACTTGGCTCTAAAGAATTGTACTTCTCATATTCTTGATTGAACATGAAAAACACATCATCTAGTAGACGTAAAACAGGTTCAGCAGTCCATTTGTAATCTCTTTGATAAAAATCTATGTGATAGGTTGTATTTGAAAAAACTCTATCAATGTTCTGTTTATCTGGTGCTATATCCATAACTATTTATTTTTCTCTTTTTTAATCCGTTCCAACAAAACACTAGCAGGTTCATACTCCTTATCCGCTTTACATTTCGCAATTTCTGCTGCACTTAATAACGTACCTTCAAAAGCTTTTTTGAGAATACTTTGGCGTAAGGCTTGGGCTTTTTGTAAACTTTCGTTGATGCTTTCTTCTACTTTATCACAAACGGATAAACGCCTTTCTATTTCGCGGACGATTTGGTGTTGTTCTTGTTTTGAACAAAATGGTATTGCATAATTTGATAATTTTTGTCCATTAATATTTGATTGATTTACTCCATCTGTTTTGACTAAATTACCATATATTTTTGCTGTGTGAGAATTGAGGAAATAATTTAAGTATTCGCCAAATAATAAACGGTCTAAATGATTAACTCTAATAAGATAACCTGCAAAAACTGCTGGTTGTTCACCTTTGTAAATTACCGTTTTACCTACGTGCTCTGGACTGTTAGTTCTATTAAATAATACATCTCCTTTTTTCAATGAGTATTGCTCTATTTCTTTTGGATTACTTGTAAATTTCAAATCTGTCCAATCAATTTTACCTCCTTGCATATTTCCCATTCTAATCACGGGAACATTTCCAGAATCCAATGATTTCGCACCTGAGCCGTACTCCACTCCAGAAGATAAGTTTCCCAAAAATACTTTACTCCAAACCTTCGGGACTACAAAATTATAACCTTCTTCTGTTCCTGTGAATTCTTTAATTGCTTTTGGTTTTACAGGCTTCTTACCAGTTTTATCACTTTTCTCCCAAACTTTAACTGCTTGCTTCCAATCTGCTAGTTGTTTTTCGTAATGCTTTTGACGTTCTTCTTTTATCTGTTTTAATAATTCATTGGCAGAAGATAAGTTCGTTTGTTGCGCTCGCCATTCTTTTGTGAGTTCTCCCTCAAAAGCCTTTTTTAAAACTGCTTGTCTATACACAACTAATTGGTCTTGTGCTTTTTTTAAATCAGCAATACCGCTATCCAAACTGCTAAAGAGTTCTTCTATTTTTTTGACAATGGCTTTTTGTTCTACAAGTGGAGAAATAGGAATGTTTAATTTTTTTAATATGGTTTGACTAATATTTGGTTGTGTACCACCAATGCCTTGTTGTATTAGAAAGTTTTTTCGAAAAAATAAATAATAATATAAATATTCAGAATTAAAAACAGAACTTTTATAAATTCCGCAAATTGCTTGATTTGTGGCTGCATCAACCCCAAGAGTAGCCATTTTCCCTATTGTTGCACCATACAAAGCAAAAAGCAAAGTGCCTTTTGGAAATATCTTTGCACTTGATTTTTTTATAGCTTCTTCGGAAATATGTTCTTCTGAATCATAAATTACACCTTTGTCTAGTTCCCCAGATTTTACCCAAGGAATAGTACCATTATAAAAAGCTTTATTTTGTCTGCTTGGTGTTCCACCTGAAGTAGTAAAGCAAACTTCTCCCAACGTACATTCAATCCAATCTTCTCTCATTTATTACAGAAGTTAATTGCGTGAGGGATAGTAGCGGCATCCTTTTTTGCATTGCGCAAAAAAGATATAGCGGAAAGCCCGACCGAAGGGCACGCCCAAAAATTCATCATTTGTAATTTATTATATATCATTTGATTATGCTGCTAGTACTTCGTTGAGTTCGTTTATAATTTCATTCATTTGGTCGCCAAAGAGTTGGTACATTTTTCCTTTGCCGCCTTTGGCATCAAAAGGTGTGTATTCCAAATCGTCGAGTTCTATGTGGTAACTGCTGACTACGTGGTCTTTTATCATGCGTAACCAGTCTAATTGTTCGGGTGTAAAGCGGTTGTGTTGCCCTGTATGCTGTTTAAACATCCATTTGTTAAAGTTGGCTTCAATAGTGCTGTCGTAAGCTTTTAATTCGTTGTCAATGCCACAGGCTTTTCTAATTAACGATACCAACGCTGTTAGTTCGTCTTTTGGTTTGGCTGGCACTTCGAGCGCCTCAGTGCTCGCTTTAGACATAGTTGCGTACGCATCCCACACCGTTTCAGGTGCTAACAAAGGTTTTTCGAGTTGTAATTTTTCCATAACCTCCTTTATCATGGTAAAGGTAATGTTTCTGCGGTGATACGGTTGGTTGTAAAAGATACTTAATGCTTTTATTTCGTCTTTGTTCGCTTCTAAATACTCCGTAAAATCTTTTACAATTTGGGAAGCTTTGTCCACCGAAGTCGTATCCCATTCGCTTTTAGTAACCGTATCAATATTGATACTATCTATAATTTGATCGTGTTGTTTGCGGACATTTTCTACATACTCATTAAATGCTCCATTAAACGTTTTACTAGCTTCTAAAATTAATTGTGCTTGCGCTTCATTTTTACATTGCTCAATGAGCGCAGGTGTGCTGTCCAATTTTGGAATTTTGTCAATTTCTGGTTGTGCAAGACTGTCTATGGCATCTTGGTCGTATGCCGTAATCAATTCTTTGGTAATTTGTTTTAAATTTTTACCGCCTGAAAACTCTAAGAGTCTGTCTTTTTCCTTTTCCGTGAGTTGCTTTTCCAAACGAATTAAACGGTTTGCTAAGGACAGAAATAAATCTTCGTCTGCAACGCCCATCGTGACTGCGCCCAATAAATCTTTCATGGGAACAGTTGGTTTTCGTTCCAAAGGTCTGCTATCCGTCTTTTTTGATTTGGTTGCACCCACAGCATCTACAATGACAAAGTGGGTTTTGTTTTTTGCCGTTTTAGAAACCAATTGTAAGGAATCACTATTGATGGTTCGTGTACCACGCCCTTTCATTTGTTCAAAGTAGTTGATGCTTTTTACATCGCGCATAAATAATAATACTTCCAACGGTTTTACATCTGTTCCTGTGGCAATCATATCAACCGTAACGGCAATACGTGGATAGTAGGAATTCCGAAAACGGTTTAATACTGATTTTGGGTCTTCTTCAATTTTGTACGTTACTTTTTTACAGAAGTCGTTTCCTTCGTCAAATTCTTCCCGAATTATTTTTATAATATCATCTGCATGACTGTCTGTTTTTGCAAAGACTAATGTTTTTGGCACTTCATATTCGCCATGTTCGTCAACACGTTTTGGAAAGATAGTCGTTTTTAACGCTTTTTTATATTCTCGAATAATGTTTCTAATTTGGCTCGGATTGACAACTTTTTTATCTAAATCGTTGCGTTGGTAGTTGGTATCTTCATCTTCTTGTTGCCAACGTTTTTTACGGGTGAGTTTGTCTCGTCGGTCTACAAACCAACCTGCTTTTACAGTTTCGCCTTTTTGAGAGATTTCAGTTTCAATCGTATATACATCATACGGAACATTGACACCATCTGTAACTGATTCTTCATACGTATATTGACTCACTACGTTTTCATTGAAAAAACCAAAAGTTCGTTTGTCGGGCGTTGCCGTTAAACCAATGAGGAAAGCATCAAAATAATCCAATACTTGTTTCCAAAGATTGTAAATGGAACGATGCGCTTCATCTATGACAATAAAATCAAATTGTTCAATGGGTACTTTTGGAGTGTATTCGACAGGAACTGCCTGTTTTTGCGACATTTTTTTCTGTAACCACGAATTTTCATTTGGATTTTCTTGTTCCGCACTTTCGTCGAGTTCTTCGCCTTTTAAAATAGCGTAGAGGCGTTGTATCGTTGAGATACACACTTGACTATCAGAAGCAATATAACTTGAAGATAACCGCTGTACATTGTATAATTCTGTAAATTTTCGGTTGTCGTCATTGGGCTGAAAGGTCATAAACTCTTGTTCCGCTTGTTCGCCCAAGTTTTTGGTATCTACTAAAAACAAAATACGCTTTGCATCCGCATGTTTCAACAATCGATACACAAACGTAGCTGCTGTAAATGTTTTTCCTGCACCCGTTGCCATTTGAATTAAGGCTTTGGGTCTGTTTTTCTTGAATGAATGTTCTAAGTTATTAATGGCTACAATTTGCGCAGGACGCAATCCAGTTTCATCTAATGCAGGAATTGATAATAATCGTTCACGAAGCGATTGTCCTTGTTTTAGCCATTCGCCAATAGTTTCGGGTTTGTGGAAACTGAAAACGTTTCTACCTCTTGGTTTTGGATCTCTATAATCTGTAAATCGTGTGATAGTTCCTGTACTTTCGTAGACGAAAGGCAAAGGATCATTGTTTAGGTATTTTAATTTTGCTTTGGCATAGCTTAGTGATTGTTCTTCCACAGCGGTCAATCGATGTCCTTCATCTTCACGTTTGGCTTCTATAATTCCGACGGGTTTTCGGTCTATGAATAACACATAATCGGCTGGACCCACATCTGTTTGGTATTCTCTAACGGCAATGCCTTTGCTTGCAGCTAAATCAACTTTCTTTTTAGACTGAACTAACCATCCAGCTTCTCGTAGCATTTCGTCTATTTTATCACGTGCTATTTGTTCAGGGTTTTGGTTGCTGTTTTTAGTCATTAAGTTGGTTGTTTTTCCTAAAACTTTTCAAATACGTTTAATTTAAGAGGTACTCTAGTGTACTAAAATAGTTAAGTTAGCTGAGTTTTCTTTATAATTGTATGTAAAAAAACATTTTTTTAATGCTTCTTAGTTTTGCTAAAAATAAGATAAAGATTACTCATGTGCAATGAGGTTTTCCGTAATTGGTTGGATTAGTGTTACTCAACCTTGATTTTAAAACTAATATTTGGTGTTTCGTTTCCGTTGTAATGATAAATTCTAATATGATAAATACCATCATTCGAAGAATTCGGTCCAGTTATGCCAGTACCAAAAGTTTCATTACCTCCATCCCCATTAGAGTCTGCATAATTACTACTGTTATTGGTATTTGGATAATAATCAAAACTACAATTTGATTTTAAACCGATTACAGGATCAAAATTTGAACTAACATCATAAACACTTATACTCTGTGCGTAATAACCAGTTGGAACTTGTACTGCTAACCAAAAACCTCTAACATTATTACCACCATTGCTATGACCTTGAATCGGTATACCCGTTGTATAGTTATTAAAATATTCAGAACTAGATAAAGTCACTTCATATTCAGTATTAACTTGCATAATTTCAGGGATTGTACAAAGGTCAGTCGGAGTAATTGGCATTGAGTTACTACCACTTGTACCCTGAATATTAATTGAAAAGCTATCATTCCAAGTACCCTGATCACTTGTAATTTGTAAATTAAAAATAACTGTTTTTGTAGGACAGTTAGGTGAGATGTCGAAGTCAAAATCATCTTCCCATTCAGTTGCTCCAGCTGGGATATCAGCCCAAACTTCATAGTCGTCTGTAATTGTTATATCTGGATCATTTGTTGTTAAAATTGCTGAAACATTTGTGGCTATTGTATTACCAGTATTAATCAGACGAACATCCAAATCAATTTCTTCTCCTGCTTCTGCTATTCCATTACTATTCCCCATTCCCCCACCTGTACCATCTTTTACCAAATGGTCATCATAGGATAATACAACATTTTGGTTGTTATTTACTCCACTACCATTTATTGAAATTGTATTATTACCTCCATCGGCGTTATGGTTCACAGTAATAGTTCCATTGTATGACTGTACGTTTGTTGGCTGAAAAGTAACAGTAACATTTTGTGAACCTCCTGCATTAATAGTTCCAGAGTTCCAATTTGAGGAATAAACACCATTCGGAAAGCTAATACTTGAAACATTAAAACTTTGATTACCTGTATTTGAAATTGTAAAATTTCTAGTGTCTGATTGTCCAACTTCAACATTTCCAAAATTTAGATTCCCACTTAAAGAAATGGTTGAAGTGTTTGAAGTGTTGTTAACTCCTGTTCCTGTTACTTGAATTGAACTATTAGAACTATTCGCATTATCAGCATCATTTGTAACTGTTATTACACCTGAATAATCCTGTTCGTTTGTTGGTGTGAATTGAATTTGGACATCAAACGAATCATTGGGTTGTAAAGTTATACTTTGACCACCTATTATCGTAAAAACATTATTTGATGATGTTATATTGGTTATATTAAAACTTTCATTTCCTGTATTAGAAATTGTTAGAGTTTGGGAGTTAGAAGTTGTGTTTATTTGTGTGTTTCCAAAGTTTATATCATTACTTAAATTGATATTGCTTTGTCCTGTATTACTTTGGCAAATCAAATTTTGTTTCCAATGTCTAACGCTAAAAGCAATTCTTTCATTTTGTAAATCAGTAAACTCTCTAGAGCAATTCCTTAAATTATAAACATTCATAGAATATGACATAAAGTTGTCGATTAATTCTCGAATGTTAGGATTTATAGCGTTACATATAATTCCATAATGTATACTGCCGATAGTATGTAATGGTTGACCAAATAAATCTATAGGAGTGTCTGAGATTCCGTCATCAGGAACACTTACACTACACGTCACATCCCAATTTTTAAATGTATGAAACAATGAGAATAAATGACCAATTTCATGAGTCAAGATTGCACTTTGTACATCTATATTGAAATTAAAAAATTCTTCCAAAACATATACACGATCAATATTTTCAGTAGGATAGTGAGCAAGTCCTTTAAGTGTGCCTGCAAATCCATCAATGAGAATACTATTTGATATGTAAACATTCAATGTATTTATTACGTCATGATTAAAACTAGAATTTGAAACATTCAAATTATAATAGTTATTATCAGTAGTATTTACATCGTGTAAAACAAAAGAAATTTTGGCATCGAAAAAATTTTGATTTAGATTATTAATAACTTCTTCAAATATATTACTGTTTATAGATATAGCTGGTGGGATTTGAAATGTTACTGGGATACAAATAAAATTTTGAATGTTCAAATCAAAGCTTCCTAAATCACTATTTAATATTTCATTCATTTCACAAATAAGATTATTTTCCCAATAAGCTGGAATATCAAAATAATCAATAGGTGTAGATTCATTATCTTGAAGATTAATCAAAACAGTATTATTAGAAATATTAGGATCATAATAATTATTTTGAAATTCTTGCTTAAAATTTATTGCAGCCGTTATTTGGGTAGAGTCAGAATTAAAAACTAGAATCTTTTCAATTTCACTTTCTAAAGCATTACCGTAGTTATATGTTAGAGCATTGTTTATTTTTTGAGTCAAGTCTTCATTGTCAATCCAAAATATCAAATTTCCAGATGAGATAACAGAGATATCTGTTGTGACTGGTTGAGGAACTTCTACTTCTTCCTCAGCACAACCATTAACAAAAAGAAATGTGCTAATAATTAGAAAAGCTAAGTAATATTTTTTCATGATCGATTATTTTTTTTAAAAGTAAGTTAAATCGAGAATGAATAATTGAGGTTTTCCGTAATCCAACCAAAATAATTATAAAATTCATTCATAACGTTAGTTTTATTCAACCTCAAACCCAAAATAATCAAGCTCTTTTATGATCTCAGGTCGTAAGACCATTTTATTTTTCTTAGCTTCTTTTTCAGAAATTTTACGATTTTCTGCAATAATTTTGTTGATCGTATTTCGAGCTTGTTCTCTGACTACGCCATGAATTAATTCCTTCAATTGCGATTTGCTCATTGTTTTTATTTCTACCTTTTTTATCACATCACTAATGTTTTGTTGCACCTATTTCACCTCTTTTTACTTTTTGTTGCTACTCATACAAATCAAATTCTTTATTAGTTAATACATTTAGAAGTCTTGGTACTTCGGCGGCGAAATAACTCGGAATGCCTTTGTTGGTTTCAATATAGGTGTACACTTGTGGAAGTGTAATCGTTCCTTTTAAGTATAGCTTTAGTTGATCTCGCACTTTTTCTTCATTGGTTTTCTGTCTGCGTCTTGTACCACCTTTTGTTGCTGCTTGTTGCTTTCTCGTTGCTCGTAAATCTTGGTATTTTTGATATTGTTTGAGCCATTCCACCGTATAAGCAAATCCGCCTTCGCTTGGTAATTTTCGTGTAGCATCAAAATAAATACACGGAAAATGGATGATATACTGTTTTTTATTGTTAAAAAAGCGTTTTGCACGACCAATACGATAGACTAAGAAACCAAATAAATAAAGTAATGTTGATTTACTTGGAATGCTTCCATTCGGATTCCGTAAATATTCATCATCAATTTGAATGTAGGCTTTGTGCCAACTTCCGTAATACACATTTTTACCTTTCCAAATAGGCGCAGCTATTTTGATGAATAGTTGCAATAGTAATTCTCTAAATTCTTCCTTAGACATCGCACCGTGAATAGACTCGATATCTAAACGTCTGTTCATATTTGATGCTGAATAGCTGTAATTATCATACTGATGCTCGGTTAAAGCGTTTAAGAAAACGGTTTTATACAAGATTTGCCCACGTAAATACTCAGACAACTCATTTTTTGGGAAATTTTCGCCGCCGCCTAGTTTGCCTGCGTTGTGATTGGAAACTTTTTGTAGTTTATCCTCTTTGGTGTTCTTGTAAGTGTTCTTGTTTTTGCTGCTATTTTCAGCAGCATAAGAAAATACTTCCGCTTTTTGGGAATGGTTATCAACATTCCCTACTTTCTTTATTATTTCTTTAGTAAATGTTCTTGTATCTTCACTTTTATCACGAACTTTTTTCGTTAAAAAATCTGTAACTAATTGATTTTCATTAGCAATTAACGATTTATCATGTATTTGAAAAATGGATGGATTGATAAAGAAATTAACAGGTTTTTTAGTTCCATGAAAACTATAATCGGTTATAACGCCTACGTCACGTAATCTATATAAATGATTTTGTACAGTTCGGGAAGAATACAAAATCCGACGTTCTCCTTCATTGGTTAAATGTGCAATTGACGTAGAAGTAATTTTAACTTTAGGAAAAGTAACCGCAAGACGTTGGTTAAGTGTTACTAACTGATTTCTAAGATCACTTAACTGATTTCCGTACAACCATACTATGACTTCAAAAGTACGCTCGTGCATAGCTTTAATTTCACAATACTTTCTTTTGGGAAGCAATAGCATGTTTCCATTTTGAGATTCTACAAGAGTATTGTAATCTTTAATAGCAAGCCATTTTGTTTTTGTGTTTTGTTGCTGTTTGTTGTCAAAATTGGATTTAGCAACAACGGCTTGTTGCTTTAAATTGTAGGTTGCTATAAACTCTTTAACTCTTTTATTATAGGCAAGCACTTCTTCATTTAGTTTCTTAACGGAATCATTATAGGTATTTACGTAACTTCTATAACGTTTTAGCATTTGCAAACGATCTTCACTAAGTATATACGGGCGTAGTGTTTTCTTTGGAATTTGATCTTTTATGATAACGAAACTACTACCATTTTGATTTGTTGCTGTTTTGTTGTGGTCTTGTTGCATCATCAATCTTTTTAGGAAGCGATTAATAATGTAGCATGTTCTTTTACAAACAGACTAATTGCCTTTAAATCTTCAATCAAAAAGTTCGAACTTTGAATGTTCGAGGTCACAACTCCAAACTCCGCTAACAGCGGAGTTTTGTCATTTTATAACTTTTTTATTCTCTCTGTTTTTTGTAATTTACCGTAAATTTTAAGAGTTTTATAGTAAATAGTTTACGAAGTAACAATGAAAGCAACTATAAGAATATAAATCAAGTCCAAAACTTGTGGATTTTAGGATTCTGCAAAAATAGTTGTGAATCTGGATTTCTAACGCCTCTAAACTGAGCTCTAAAGGCTCAAAACTCAATGTGATTTTTTTAAATGTGTGTCGATTTAAAAAATATCAAAAAACCGATGAAGAAATTGGCTCGATTACTACGGAAAAGCTACCGAAATTGATATTGAATTATACATTAAAAAACCATTCATTACCTTTTCTTATCAACATAATGACGTGGGTTTCGACAATACGAATACAGCACATAAAAAAGGATTTCATTACAACACGAAAGTCATGGCAATCATTCGAGAAAATATCATCTCGACGAAAAAACCAAAAACAGTATTTTCAACAGAATTAACAAACAGAGAAAAAGAAGTATTACAACTTATTTGTGAGCGATATACAGCGCCAGAAATTACCGAAAAACTCTTCATTAGCGCCAGAACCGTAGATGGAATCGAAATAATTTATTGTCAAAGTTGGAGTGTAAAAATGTTGCCGGTTTGGCTGTTTTTGTGCTTCAAAATGAATTACTTGACATTCCTTTGATCCATAAAGATAGGCTATAAGAGGTCTTAATAGAACTCAGATTTATATGTAATTTTTCTAATTATAATCGCTACAAGCCAATCATTCACTTTTGCACTTTTCTTAATTCATTAGTGTACTAATATACACGTTCGGTTTCAAGCAATTTTAAGACTTCATCATATTTAATTTTTCTTCGAACTCTTTGATAAATGAATCTAACAATGGATTTTGATGACTTTTCATTTCTTCAATCATACGTTGTAATGTTTCCCGTGATTCTTCTTGTTCATCAACTGGAAAAAAACTTTCTTCTGGTGCTAACGAAAAAAATAATTTGTCTGACCAATCATTTCGGATACAATCAATTACCAAATGTACTCGGTTTGTCATTCCGTTATTTTCTACTCCGTGTGGCAAATTTATATTCGTATACCATGCTTCACCTGCGCGCATTTGCAATCGTTCATCATTCAAAATAAAAAATACATCTTCATTGGTAATGATAGGAATGTGAACTCTAAAAACGCCATCTTCATAACCACCATTAAAATCAACATGTGTATTGACAATTTTTCCCGCTGGCAAATTCATCAATCGCACTGCTTCCTTTTCACATTGAAAAGCCTGTATCACTTCTTGAAAATACAAACACTCTTGTAATATAATAGTGTCTTTAAATCTATCTGACTGATTTGGAGCCGCATACGCCGTATCCAACGTTCCATCAATAGAACGAAGTGGCAAAATATAATTTTTCCCAGCATAATTAGCTGGCACATAATTTTGCAGAAAAGGAAATTTCATACAGCGTTCCAAATCTGCTTGTAAAGCCGCTATATCAAAAGTAAAAGGAAATAATAAATAGCCTGTTTGTGGAGTATTTTGTTTCATAAAATTAGCATGGTATCTGAAATTCAAACGATCAATAGTATTTTGAGTTGATTCGTTATCTTGCTAAAAATATGCATTATTTTTGAAAATACGAGCTAAGATCATTATGTACATGCAGCAAAATTTATTATTTCAATTTATAACCAAAATTTAATCTGTATAAATATTTTTATGCTGAAATTTACATTCTAAATTAATTCGTATCATGAAAAATATACTATTGTCATGCCTATTTGTGCTATTTTCTTTTGTGAGTCTTTCACAAGAAACACTCCTAAAATCAGGTCCCATGGTTGGTTATTCCGATTTTAGAGAAGCCCTTATTTGGGTACAAACTACAGAACCTGCGGCTGTCAAAATTGGTTATTTTGCTGAAAATGAAACTGAAAAATTCACCAAAACCATTCAAACAACACTTGAAGGTGATTTAATTGCGAAATTAACGCCTAACGAAGTTGAGTATGGGAAAACATACAATTACAAACTTTACATTAATGATGTATATGTTCCGAGAAATTACAAATTAGCATTTCAAACACAAACCTTGTGGCAATTCCGAACGAATCCGCCCGATTTTAAAATTGCGATAGGTTCGTGTAATTTTATCAATGAACCCAAAGACGATCGACCACAACCGTATGGAGCGAAGTATCAAATATTTAATTCCATTCTTGAAAAAAATCCAGATCTCATGGTTTGGCTTGGCGATAACACCTATTTACGTACGCCCGATTTTATGACCGAAAGAGGCATTCGTCATCGATTCAGACATACACGCGCCGTTCCTGAATTGCAAGCTTTTTTAGGAAGTGTACATCACTATGCCACTTGGGACGATCATGATTTTGGGCCCAATGATAGCGACAGAAGTTATGTAAATAAAAAAATTACCGAAAAGGCTTTTAACGAATATTGGGGAAATTTAAATACAAATGCTGCTGGAAATGGCGGCGTTACACAACATTTTGCATGGAATGATGTCGAATTTTTCATGTTGGACGATCGCTATCACAGAGCTCCCAATAATGATCCAAATAAAGACAAAGATTATTTAGGAAAACAACAATTAGATTGGTTGATTGATGCGCTGACAAATAGTACTGCAACATTTAAAATTATTGTGAATGGCGGACAAGTGATAAGTGATGCTGCAAAATTTGAAAACTATATTACTTATCCAACTGAACGTGCCGAATTGTTGCAACGTTTGCACGATTCTAAAATTGAAGGCGTTCTTTTTATTAGTGGCGACAGACATCATACCGAAATTTCACGATTGGAACGAGAAAACGCCTATCCACTAATTGATATTACCTGTTCTCCATTGACCGCCGGAACGCACAATCCTAGAGATGAAGGCAATACGCTTCAGGTGAAAGACAAAACATTCTACAATCGCAACTTTGGAATTATGGACGTTTCTGGCGAAAGAAAAGATCGTACATTGCTCTTAACTATTTATGATACGGACGGTAACAAAGTGTTTGATTACGAAATCAAAGCGCAGGAATTGCGATATCCGAAAAAGTAAATTCGATATATTTTACACAGATTCTGAACCGTCAAAATAGCATCGGCGGTTTTGTTTTTTAAATTTTATAGCTCTACACACTAATTCACACACATGATCCTAGCCATCGACATTCACTACAAAGAAACCTATGCAAAAGCCGTTTGTGTAGCGTTTGATTGGACAGACGAAACTCCGCAAAAAGTATATATTGATACGATTTCCGAAGTAGAACCATACATTCCTGGTGAATTCTACAAACGTGAATTACCATGTGTGTTAAAAATACTGGCACAAGTGACTTTAGAGGACATTGAAGCCATTATTGTTGACGGACATGTGTATGTTCATAATGACAAAAAATATGGCTTAGGTGGTTATCTTTGGGAAGCATTGGATAAAAAAGTTCCTGTTATTGGAGTGGCAAAAAAATCATTTATCAACACAGAAGAAGTTTCAACGCCAATACTGCGTGGTTCAAGCGAAAATCCATTGTATGTTTCGTGTATCGGAATTGATAAAGAAACGGTTTTGGAAAAGATGAAATTACTTCATGGTGAACATCGCATGCCAACGATTTTAAAATTATTGGACACGATTACGAAAACTGAAATCGTGTAATTCAAAAAAAAATTACCCTATAAATCAAATACTTGCAAAAATTATTTTACGATTTCTGTAAAATACTATCAAACGATTTTTGTAACTTTCTATCGTACTATTTAAAAATTTGAACAAAAATCAAGTAATTATACGCTATTGTATGATTTCATTTTTTCTGAAATTTGAAATGATAAATTACACCTTTACACCAACCAATAAATAACAAACTATCATGAAGACCTTATCCTTATTAAAAAAAACAATGCTACTATGTATAGCCATGCTATTCGTATACGCATGTGAAGAGAAAAAGAAAGAAAAACAAGACGAAGAGACCGAAAATACGACAAGTCATGCAGAAGCACAAACTACCTATACATTAGCTAGTGCTGACACTCCATCAACACCATGCGATTGTGATTCATCTTGGTTTCCACATACACAAACTCCTGCACCACTTGAAGGCGAGAATAGTCCTTTTGCGGCAAGCGAAACCACCAACTGTATTTTTCATCAATGGTCATGGCAAAAATTTCTGTGGTTAACAGTGCCAGATACAACAACTAGTAAAACACCATTATTCTTGAGAGATGCTGATATTACACAAGTTGACCCATACATGAATCCTGTAACAATTCCAACGGGAGTTTCACTTGCACTATCGACAAAAGAAGCAGAACAAGCAGGATCATCTGCTATTTTAGAATCAAATCCTAACTTTAATACAAATGGTGTTTCAGGAACTGTATTTTATGCAATTTATATGAATTCAACCATGAATACTGCGGCAAAAGAATTTGCAACAGGTTTAAGTAATGGAACTATAAAACCATCTAATTCAAAAGCATTTCCTGTAGGATCATTTGAACTAAAAACATCTTGGATTCCAACCTCTGTCATTCCTGCAGCAGATTTAGCAGATTATTACACAACAATGGCAAGTATTGATGGTACAACTGTTGAAGTTGCAATGTTAGGTATGCATGTTGTGGGCGTCGTGGAAAATCATCCTGAATTTATTTGGGCAACATTTGAGCATAACAATCTTGCGCCAGCTTTTGATTGGACCGAAGGAACTGCTAGTTCAGATACCGAAACATTGTTGTTTAAAAAAGGAAGTGTTTCTACTATTGATGGAATTAAATGGACAGGCACTTCTATGAGTGAAGCCTACACGCTTTTTGAATATGGAGTACCGAGAGTTAAAGGTGCACCAACTTCAAACTTTATGACGACAAGTCAATCAGAACCAGAAAATTATAATAACATCAAAACTATTGATCATTGCGTAGCTAGTAATTTAAAAGATATTTGGAATAACTATGCGTATACAGGTTCTATTTGGATTAATACAGATGGTTTAACATCTGCACAACAAATAGCTTTACTTAAATCAGAAGGATATGGACTTGGAAGCGCAACTCCTGGATCCGTTGCAAGAGGTTCTTTGAACTCTGCTAACATTTCTATGGAAACCTACACCCAAACATTCAACTCAAGTTTAGAAAGTATCGATGCTAGCAATTTAGTAAACTGTTTATCCTGCCATAGTGCTGTAAGTTTTAGTGATGGAAGTTCAACATCTCCTTTGTATATCAGTCATGTATTTAATGGATATTTAGAACATCAAAAAGGTACTACTGAGACAGCTATTGATATGATGAAAATAAAAGAATTTCAACAAAATTTTATAGAAAAGAAAAAGGAATAATAGCCTAAAAAACCACTATAAATAAAAAGAGAATCCTTAGGGCAAAGGATTCTCTTTTTATTTTTAATACAATTTATCAGATTGTTAAATACCGTAATACTAATAGTATGGTATAAATATAATCGCATAAAAAAATAAAGCACTTACAAAGTCGATCAATACTATATTTTATGTAGACGAATGGTATTTTTTGTTCGATGACAGTAATTTGACAAAAGAAAATATAATGAACTCATCTTGACTTTTTCTATTCCCTAAAAAACGGTACAAATCCGTTCATATTTTGTTACTTTTCTTAGTCGTATCGCTGCTATGACTTTCAAAAAGTACCGCATCTGAACATATTTCTACTCATTTTCGGTTTAATATTAAAAGTCAAGATGAGTTCAATATCAAAATATACCGAAATAGAAAATCGCTTTTGAAATTTTAAAATAATTTCAAAAAAAAAGAACTTTTGTTGCCCAAAAGTTCTTTATCTCTTTACAATTTACCAGATTGTAAGTATCGTAATACTAAATATTGTGAAGTAAATATACTACTAGGAATACAACTGATTTATAAAAGTCGTTAAGTTATAGTTACAGTATAGACGAATGACAGTATTCTGACGATAAATGTTATGCTTTTTAAGTTTGTTACAGATTATCAAATAGTTAAAGATTTAACGGTCAAGAAAATACCTGAAAGAGCGATTGTAAATTCATAAAATAGGTATGGAAAACATTGTAGAAAAAGGATTCTGAAAAAAGCAAAAGGAGTGTTCCCCAACACTCCTTTCTAATTGTAGAATAATAAACCTCAATAAAAATACTCATTGAAACTTGATCAAAAATAGTAAATGTTAGTATACGAACACAAAATATTGTATAAGCGTTGAAAAAAGTAAATAAGCGTTGAATTTTTAGCAGAAAAACAAAAAAGGAGCGTCCCCCAACGCTCCTTTTGCATAAGAAATATATTCTTCTTTTCATGGCTTAAGTAATAAGTTTGAAAAATTAATGAAGAATAAATAACCTAAAAAACCTGTGGTAAACTTAATCAAACAGAATACAGGATAAAAGAAATACTACCCGAAATTCATAAATTACGTATACATAAAAAAAATGCAAACACTTGAAAATCATCAAGTAAAAATCAAAATTTCAGAAATTTTATTCTATTAATTTTTTATAAATAATTAAGGATTTTTGTAGGTTTTTCGAGTCATCAAGAATACATAAATGCGAACATAAATTATTTTGGGCATAAAAAAAGGTGAACATTTGCTCACCTTTTTTCTATTTTTATGATTAGTTTATTTTACTTCTTCAATTTCTTTTGTTTGCAATTTATCAATAATAGTCCGATACATGTCTTTTGGAAGTCCACACGCAATGAGATATTCTTTCATTAAATTCTCTTCGGCTTTGTCAATAACACCATCGGCTAATAATACAACGCCTGCTTGCGCTAAAATGTTCATAATAGCTTCCGCAGATAATTCATTTCTGGCTTCATTTAGCAAGTTAAACACATAATTATCTTTGTTTAAATCACGTTTTACGGTTTCCATAACTTGATTCAATTCCGCTTTGATATCATCAAATTGTTCAATAGCATCTTTTATTTCGCGTTCTTCTTCTACTGCAAAATTTCCATCAATAACCGACATGTGCGTCATACTCGCAATTAAAGCTTTTGCATATATGTAGCGTGATTGATGCTGTGCATTGTCTTGAATAGATTGTGATTGCCCAAGTAAGTCTTTAATTTTTTCATTATAGGCACTTTTGCAATTACTACATTCGTAAAAACGATCCACCACATCGAGTGGAATCATTGGAATAAAAAATAGTGTAAACCATCTTCTGTAAAGTTTATTTACTAAATTTCCGTTGTCACAATTAGGGCAACTATTCTCTAATACAGGACTATCACTGACGGTATGCTTGATTCCTCTTGTTCCAAAAACTATAAACATATAAATTCCTTTTTTGTAAATATACTATAAAAAATAAATTAGTCAAGAATGAGCACAAAAAACGTGTGTGTATAGTTAAGCAGTTTTGAATCTTTATTAACGATCAATTCATACTATACTAACTCGCTGTCTTTCAAACTTTTTTCAATGGTATTTCGTACTATACGATATACTTTTCCTTGCCCTAATAATCGGAATGCAAAGGTATAGAAACGGTTTTTGGTGAAGCTTTGCACAATTTTACGAATACGTTTCTGAATGGGTTTTTTATAGTTTTTTTCAAAAGTTTTCATGTTAAACTTCGGATAGCTTGGATACGGCAATTCTGCATCAACACCAAAAGTTTCCGTATCGTAGGTTCTATCGATAGCACGCAATACACGTACATCAGGAATGATAGGAAAGTACTTCGGAGCCTTATCTAAATCGTTTTTATCACCATAACAAAACCTATCTTTTGCTGCTGCACTTACCTGATTACCAAATCGTTTTTCAATATTTTCATTTTCAACAGCGAAATAATAGCGTAAAAATGATTGACAGTTTTTTCTACCCAACTGAAAATCGTGTTCACGAAACGATTCATCTAAAAATCCTCCAAAACCACTTAAAGGTGCAGAAGCCAAATCATTTTTGGAACGAATCAATCCATTGGGCGAATCTTGTTTTCTTTTAGGCTCCACCAAAAATTTGGTACGATTGCTTAATGATAAGGCTTCAAAAATTCCATCTTGATTAAACATAACCTGATTTCGCAACGCTTTAAACATTCCTTTGGCAATAGAAATGATATCGCTTTTAGTGTCATACGCATTGGAATCATTATCCTGATTTGGAAACGGATCTACCATTATGATAGCGTAATTATCTTTTTCTTTGATTGTTGGATTTTTTTCTAAAAGTACTTTCATCCCAATTCCAAAAGGTTCGTTGTTAATGAGTCCACCGTCAACAGAGTTAAACGAGTATACATCTCCTTTTTGTAAATCAACCTGAATACCTTCGCTCCTATCAAATAAATATTTGGGATATCGCGCGACATATTCTTGCGCAATGGTAATTTTTCTTGATTTCAATCCTATGGGAAATGCAGAAGTACTCAACGTAGCGTCTTTTAAGTAATTTACATGCGCTGCATCTTTCAAGTCCAACACAAAATACAAGGAATCTTCTTCTTTTGGAATTCCAGCCGTAAACTCCTCATTGGCAATTTTATAGCGAAAAAATCCACCATGATTTGTAATTACACTATTACTATCTTTAAAATCGATATTAAAATTGAGCCCGCGTAAATTAGTGGTAGTTAATACCAAATCTAAACTTTTAGATACATAGTTTGGAAATGCCACATGATCGTTGGTTTTCAAGGCGTTATCTGCAATAATTTCAATAGGCGTAACATTTAACAACGATTCTGGATATTCATTATCTTTTAAATCATCAATTTGTAAGAGTTTCATCAACGACTTTTCAGTATCTGTGTCTGCCATTTTTACCCAAGATTGATAAAACACATTGTCTTTACCCGTTGGATTGTCTTTATTGACAAATTTATGTTCCTCATTTAATAAGCTCAATACTGTCAATGTTCCTGTAATTCCACCTGCGGAAGCACCGCTCAACACTTCCAATTCCACTTCATGCATAGGAACTGAATCATCATAATCAGGATGTGCTGTTCCTAATGAGATGTTTCGCTTTTTTGCCTTTTCCCACAAGTGAAGTGATTCTAATAAATAATCCACAACGCCTGCTGTATAAGCTCCGGCGGAAACTGCACCTGCCATAGTGATGCATATTTTAAATTTTTTTGATGACATATTTTTATAATATTTCCAGTATAAATATAGCGTTTTACTACTTTTTAGTACCACAACTAAATGAATGCGTGATTTTTATTTAACAAAATATACGATGCGCGCACAATATTGGTCAAGTGAATCTTTGTTATATTTGCATCCTAAATTCAGAATTATGAAAATTGAACAAATATATACAGGTTGCTTAGCACAAGGCGCCTATTATATAGAGTCTAATGGTGAAGCCGCAATAATTGATCCATTACGTGAAACAAAAGTATATATCGACAAAGCAATGAAGAATGATGTGAAAATTAAGTATGTTTTTGAAACACATTTTCATGCAGATTTTGTTTCTGGACATCTTGATTTAGCAAAGAAAACAGGCGCCACCATTGTTTTTGGACCGAATGCAACTACTGATTATGAAATATATAGCGCTAAAGATAATGAAGAGTTTACTATTGGAAATATTATCATAAAAGCACTTCACACACCAGGACATACGCTAGAATCTACTACGTATTTATTAATTGATGAAGCTGGAAAAGAACATGCTATTTTTTCAGGTGACACCTTGTTTTTGGGCGATGTTGGCAGACCCGATTTAGCAATTAAGTCTGACTTGACAAAAGAAGATTTAGCTGCAATGTTGTTCGATTCACTTCGTGAAAAAATTATGCCATTACCAGATGATGTGATTGTGTATCCTGCACATGGAGCTGGATCTGCTTGTGGAAAAAATTTAAGCAAAGAAACGGTTGGTTTACTTGGCGAGCAAAAGCAAACAAATTATGCGTTACGCACCAATATGACAAAAGAAGAATTTGTCAAAGAAGTACTTGATGGAATTGCGCCACCACCACAATATTTTGCCAAAAACGCTCTGATGAATAAATCTGGATATACTTCTTTTGAAACAGTTTTAGCAACAGGAAATGTTCCGTTAACGCCCGAGGCTTTTGAAAGTTTGGCAAATGAAGAAAATGCGTTAGTTTTAGATGTTCGACATCAAAAAGATTTCTTGGAAGCACATATTCCAAATAGTATTTTTATTGGACTTAATGGAGGTTTTGCTCCTTGGGTTGGTGCCTTAATCACTGATATACAACAACCTATTTTATTAATAGTTCCAGAAGGAGAATCGGCGGAAGCTGTTACACGACTTTCACGGGTTGGTTATGATAATACATTGGGGTATTTAGAAGGTGGAATAAACGCTTGGAAAGCTGCTGGAAAAGAAACGGCTAGCATTCCTTCTATTTCTGCTGAAGAATTTGCAAATCGCTTTAAAAATAGTGATTTGAATGTATTGGATGTTCGGAAAGATGGCGAATATCAATCGAAACATATTGAAGATGTACAACATTTTGCGTTGGATTTTATCAATGAAAACATGAACGAAATTAATGCGAGCAAAACATATCATATTCATTGTGCTGGCGGCTATCGTTCTGTGATTGCGGCTTCTATTTTAAAAGCACGTGGTTTTCATAACATCATAGATATTGCTGGCGGATTTGGTGCGATTAAGAAAACCGATGTGCCACTGACTGAGTTTGTGTGTCCTTCTACGCTCTAATCTAACGGAAGTTTTACACTTTTCGAAAAAATATAAATAGCAAAAAGGCGCTGGTTAGGCGCCTTTTCTGTGTTAAAAATCTCTCTCGATTTTATTATTTTTTTGGATATTATACCGTAGGTTTAGTATAAATATTCTAACGCGATTCTGTCGAAGTTGTTAAATTCTCCATCTTCGTTAGCGCTGAAACAAGCATTCATTAAAGATGTTGGATCGTATCCTGTTGGTGTTCCTGGAATGTGATTTGCTCCAACTCCAGCAGTTCCTTCATTTGAATTTTGTCCACAACTTTGTCTGCTAAAGTAATCTGAATGACGCATTCCAACACAGTGACCGATTTCGTGTGTAATTACGTGCTCAATAACATTATTGTTGTAGTTATCCATTCCTGAGAAAATTTGAACCCACTTGTATGGTCTTCCACCTGAAGGGAAACCAGCTACACCACCAGCTTGACCATTTGCAACTCTGTAAACTACGATGTCAGAAGAATTGTAGTTTGTTCCAAATGTTAAGTTGAACGTTAGGTTAATATTTAGTGCATTATAGTTGTCAACAGCCCACTGAAGTGACGTTCTCATTTTAGATGTCAAACCATTTGAGTTGTTTCCTGTGTATCCTATAACGTTGATAGTTCTTCCTTGACTTACTAAATTGTTTGTATGATATTGTTTGCTTGTAATGTCACCAACTTGCATGTTCATTAATTGTTCGTGAGACATGATAATATCTCCTTCCATTAAATACACTTCTTCCACTTTTCCTCCTGGCTTTTCAAGAGTTGTGGTTTGCATGTCATAAGTGTTAAAGTTAAGTGAGTTTGCTTTTTCAAGAACTTCCTGAGATATACCCACGGATTGAGTTTGCTCCTCTTCTACAATTCCTGCTGTATCTTTACTACATGATACAACTGTAATTCCTATAGCTAATGCTGATAGTAAGGTTAAGTTTTTAAAATTTTTCATTTTTAAAGTTTTTTTCTGGTTAATGTTAATTAAAGTTTGGAGCGATTTTTAACACTTTCCAAATGTAAGAATAAGATTGATATATTCCCAATGAATTGTTAAAAAAACTAAGGATATTTAAAAAATTAACAGATTATATACACTTTGTTAAATTATTATCAAAAAAAAATAACCGCCTGTGATAGACGGTTATTCTGTTAATATACTTATAATGTAAGAGTTACTATACAATTTCTGCGGAAAGTCCTGCCTCAAGTAGTTTACTACATCTTGGTTTCAATTCTTCGTATTGTCCAGTTTTTACCGTGCATTTTCCTTTGTAGTGAACAATAATTGAGCATTGTTCTGCTTGCTCAGCAGTATGATCGCATGCATATATTAAGGTTTCTATGACATGATCAAATGTGTTTACATCATCATTGTACAAAACGATTTCATTATTTTTTTGTACATCTTCTAAGGTGTCAACTTGTTCTTCAACTTTTTCTTGTGTACTCATATTCAATATTTTACTACGAAATTACAAATTTTAATGCAACCCAATTATTTTTTTCAAGTTTGTCCTGAAATTTTAACTTATTTTTAGCACATTCTTCCGTGATTAAAGGAATGTCTTCGGTGTAGAAACCACTTAGAAATAATATTCCGCCAGTATCCAAACACTTTGCATAATGATGAATGTCACTTAAAAGAATGTTTCTATTAATGTTTGCAATAATGATATCATATTTTTTTCCTTCTAATAAGGAAACATCACCTTCGTATACCGAAATATGCTTGCAATTGTTGCGCTCAACGTTTTCTAATGAATTTAGGTAACACCAATTGTCAATATCAATAGCATCTAATGGTTTGGCACCTTTCATTTCAGCTAATATTGCCAAAACGCCTGTTCCACAACCAATGTCTAAGACTTTTTTATTGGTTACATCGGTGTTTAAAATGTGTTGCAACATCATGTGTGTAGTTTCATGATGTCCGGTACCAAAACTCATTTTTGGTTCTATAATGATATCATAATCTACGTTTGTCTTTTCGTGAAATGGCGCACGAACCGCACATTTCCCATCTACTTCAATAGGTTGGAAATTCTTTTCCCATTCTTCATTCCAGTTGACTTGCTCTATAACTTCTTCCGTATACGTAATTTCGAATTCAGTGCTTTTTAATATTCGAATATCATCCAAAATAGCCTCATGCCAATCGTCTTTTTGAATGTACGCATTGACACCTTCTTCATTTTCTACAAAACTTTCAAAGCCTGCATATCCTAATTCTGCAATTAAAATTTCAGTTCCAGGTTGTAGAGGTGAAACTTTAAATATGTATCCTATGTATGTTGTTGACATTTATAATGCGTTTATGATCGCTACGAAATCTGCTGCTTTTAAAGCGGCGCCACCAATTAATCCTCCATCTACATCTTCTTTTGCAAATATTTCGGCTGCATTTGCAGGTTTTACACTTCCACCATATAAGATAGAAACCTCATCGCCTACTTCACTTCCAAATTTATTTGCAATTGTTTTACGAATAAACGCGTGCATTTCTTGTGCTTGTTCTGGTGAAGCGGTTTCGCCTGTCCCAATTGCCCAAACGGGTTCATACGCAAGTATAATACCTTTCCAATCGGCAACATTTAGATGAAATAGTGCATTTTTTAATTGATTTTCAACCACCGTAAAGTGATTTCCAGCAGTACGATCTTTTAATTCTTCTCCAAAACAGAATACCACTTCCATGTCATTTTCCAACGCTGTATTTACTTTCGCCGCTAATAATTCGTCCGTTTCTCCAAAATAAGCTCTGCGTTCACTATGTCCAAGAATAACCGTATTTACGCCAACACTTTTCAACATTTTTGCAGAAATTTCACCTGTATATGCGCCGTTTTCTTCTTGGTGCATGTTTTGAGCAATTACTTCAATAGCATTTCCTTTTACCACATTGAATGCTTGATATAAGTTCACAAAAGTGGGTGCCACCATTACACGAACGTGTGTATTTGATGTTTGTGCTTTTAAATCATTTAATAAAGCTTCCGTTTCCGAAAGATCGTTGTTCATTTTCCAGTTTCCTGCTACTATTTTACTTCTCATTTTTTTATTTTTTATAGTTTGATTGCTTCTAGCAATGCGTTATCACTTGTTTTGACCGCTTCGAATAGTTTGATGCTTCCGTCAGGATTTACAATCATGTATCGAGGAATCCAATCGACTTTGATGGCTTTGCAAAATGCGCTTTTAAATCCATCTTTTAGGAAATAATGTTCGCCAACCAACGTATGCTTTTCAATACCCGCTTTCCAGTTAGCTTCTTTTTTGTCCAAAGATAAAAATAGGTAGGTTAACTGCGGATTATTTTTTTGAATTTCTTTTACGCCTGACATTCCTTCTAAACAGTCATGACACCAAGAAGCCCAAATATCTATGAAGATCGTTTTTCCTTTGTGTTTAGCTAAGATTTCTTCAAATGTAACGGTTTTTCCATCCAGACTTTTCATCGTGTCTTGCAAAGCTTCTTTTGGAAATTCTTTTAAGATTTCTTTTTGACAACTTATTGAAAAGACGGTGATAAAAAGGACGCTTATGATATATTTCATGTTTTATTTTTGAATGGTAATTTGTGTTTGTTTTGTAATATATGGATAGATTTCGTTGATGTCGTTGTTTTTCATCGAAATACAACCTAATGTCCAATTGTGTTTGTCGTCAATCAGGTGATCTTTTCCTTCGGGAACACCATGAATACCTACTTCGCCGCCGATAGTTTCGCCCTCTTTGATAATTCCGTTTGCTTTTCGTTGATTAAATTTTTCCCACGAATCTGCATTTGGATAATCAATCCATATAAATTTTGACCAATTGCGATGCGGATATTTATCGCGCATTCCAAAAACACCTTCTGGCGTTCGTTTGTCGCCTTCTTTATGCTTGTCGTCTACTGGATTTCCGCCGAAAACTACATTATATTTTTTCACTAACGTATCTGCTGTAAAGATTGCTAATGTATACTCGCTTTTATCGATGAATATATTTACAAATGTATCTTCTGGCAACAACTGATTCAGCTTTTTTTCTGAAGTTTCTGTTGAATTGATTTCATTTTTACACGAAAATAGCAAAAATAGACAGAAATAGCTGAAATATAGACATGTAGCTTTCATTTATTGCAATCGAATTTTAGGATCGAGCCAACCGTAAATGACATCGACTAGAATATTTATGATGATAAACATGCTTGCAATAATTAACACAGAACCCATAATAATTGGCAAATCTTGGCTATTCAACGCGTCAACAATTTCTTTTCCGAGTCCATTCCAACCAAAAATATATTCTACAAATACTGCGCCTGCTAACATGGAAGCAAACCAACCTGAAATTGCCGTGATTACTGGATTTAACGCATTTTTAACCGCATGTTTTTTTACAATTTGAAATTCTGTCAATCCTTTCGCTCTCGCCGTTCGGATGTAATCTTGATTGAACACTTCCAGCAATGAGTTTCGCATGAGCTGAATAACCACCGCTAACGGACGAATTCCCAACACAATGGCGGGTAAGATGAGATTTTTCCAGCGAATGCTGATCGATTCGCCAAAGTCATCTACTTCGTATAGACTTCCTGTCATGTTGAGATTTGTATATTTATGTAGAAGAAATCCAAAAAACCACGCAAAAAGTATGGCACTAAAAAACGATGGAACGCTCATTCCTAATGTACTTATGATTTGAATGCTTTTGTCAATAAATGTGTCTTTGTATAATGCCGAAATGATTCCGAAAATGATTCCGAGTAACATGGCAATACTAATCGCCGCAACCGCTAAAACAATCGTGTTTGGCAAAGTTTCTTTGATGACTTGTGCGACACTTTTTCCAGATTTTTGAAACGATTCACGCAAGTATGGAAATTTTAAAACGGTGGTGGTATTTCCAATCGTAAATAGTTTGGTTGCGCTGTATTTATCATCTGCTAAATAGGTGTAATCTACTTCATTTGTAGAGTGAAAAGATACTGGTAATAAGTCATTCAAATAGTAAGCATACTGCGTTAAGACAGGTTTATCAAAGCCGTATTTTTTCTTTACTATTGCGATTTGCTCTTCCGTTTGATTTTGCCCAAGCATCATTTTTGCAGGATCGCCCGGTAAAATATTGAACAAGATAAATATTACCGTAACGACTCCGAAAAGTGTTAGAAATGCATACCCAATTTTATGTATGATGTAACTGATCAATATGTGTTTTTATTATTTTATATTTAGCCTTTAGCCTTTAGCCTTTAGCCTTTAGCGAAAATCGGTTTATCGCTCACCAACTGCACATTTTTTTCTTTCATTCATTTTTTCTAGTTCTCGACTGCGCTTGAACTGACAGATAAAAATAGTTTACGAACCAAAAATCAAGTCTGTACTTAGAGTTCTATGTTGTCAAAATCGTTGTAATGTGCTTTGTCGAGAATAGTTCCTTTTTCAAGTTTTAAAATTCCAGGATTTGATCGAATAATTGTTTTTAACGCCGTTTCATCTGTCAAATAAAAATCAAAATTGAACTGCATCAATGTTGCCAAATCTTTTAAATCTTGCGGATTTGAAGACGATAATCCAATTACTTTATAACCCGCTTCAGAAGCTTTGTCTGTAAACGATTTTACTTTTGCGAAACCGGCTTCTTCAGCTTTGTCTAAATTGTACATAATCACCAAAATGAGTTTTTCTTGTTGCAACACAATTTCGGTAATATCGCCATCTTCCAAGCTTTCAATAGAAAAATCGTGAATTGGTGGCTCATATCCTTTTTGAATGATTCTGCTATCCACTTTCACGTATGTTCCGCCTTCAACTTCAGGATAATCCGTGCTTTGCGTTGTTATTTCTTTCATTTCGCCATTGACATCAAATGTCCATATATATTCAAATATTGGACGTGGCGCATCTGGCGGAACCGACATTCCTTCGGAAATATTTGCCCCAATTTTATACGGTCTGAAATCGAATGTTGGTAAATGATTTAATACATGTCTTCCAAATAAAATACACGCTAATAAACTCAAAACGGTGATTCCGATGTTTATTTTTTTAGGAAATATGGACTTGATATTGTTGATTCCTAAGAATAATATGATGATAAAAAATAGTAAAATGATGTCTTTTGTAAAACTTTCCCAAGGAGTCAGTTTCCAGAAATCTCCAAAACAACCACAATCCGTTACTTTATTGAAATATGCCGAGTAAAATGTGAGAAATGTAAAGAAGATAATTAAGCCTAATAAACTCCATAATACTGGTTTTTTGTAAAGACTTAATAGAATCATCACGCCAAGCATGACTTCCAAAATCACCACAAAAATTGCAATCGAAAGCGCATACGGCATTAAAAATTCAAGATTTAATACATCTTCTGCGAAATAGTCTGTCAATTTAAACGAAAAACCAACAGGATCGTTCAGTTTGATAAATCCTGAAAAAATGAACAAACCACCCACAAAAAGTTGCGAAAGTATAGTGAAAATTTTCCCTGCTGTTGAGTCAAAAATCTTTTGAAGTAGCGTTTTGTTTTTGGCAGTTGCCTGTGATTCCATAGTAAGTATTTTATCCGATTAATTAGATTTTATGTAAATTTCGTCCAAAATTACCAATTTATAAAAAGAAACCGACATAAGTTTGTTTGAAAGGTATATTATGCAATATATAAACTGTAAAGGTCAATTGATTTCGCTTGACACACCAAAAGTAATGGGAATTTTGAATGTAACGCCCGATTCTTTTTATGATGGAGGAAAGTACAAAAATGAAGTGACCATTTTGGCGCAAGTGGAAAAAATGCTGACTGACGGCGCAACTTTTATTGATATCGGCGCATATAGTTCACGACCAAATGCACCTGATGTTTCTGAAACGGAAGAAAAAAACAGATTGCTTCCGATAATTGAATTGATTTTGAAAAAATTTCCTGAAACTATCATTTCTGTTGACACGTTTCGAAGTGAAGTTGCCAAAGAAGCAATTGCCATTGGCGCTGCGATGATTAATGATATTTCTGCTGGAAATTTAGACGCTAAAATGATGGAAACCGTTGGAAAATTAGGTGTTCCGTATATTATGATGCACATGCAAGGAACGCCGAAAACCATGCAACAAAGTCCTTTGTATGAAGATGTTACGAAAGAACTGCTTTATTATTTTTCAGCAAAAATTGCGGAAGCTAAGTCACACAAAATTAATGATCTTATTATTGATCCTGGTTTTGGATTTGGAAAAACGATTGCGCATAATTACACCATTTTAAAACAATTAGAATTGTTTCAGATGCTCAATTTCCCTGTACTTGCAGGTGTTTCAAGAAAATCTATGATTTATAAAGTGTTAGAAACTTCTGCGCAAGAAGCTTTGAATGGAACTTCAGTTTTGCATACTATTGCTTTACAACATGGCGCATCTATTTTACGGGTTCATGATGTGAAAGAAGCAATGGAATGTGTGAAGTTGGTGAGAATGCTGCGTGCCTAAGTTTTTATTATTTTTCATTACGATTGTAGCATAAAACAGGATTTCATTTGAAAAAAAACAGCTTTTATATCAACCTTATATAATATTTGTTATTTTTACTCCAACCGTATATGCAACTACTTTGGATTTTATAGGCTTTTTAAATTTCGGATTGTTAGACTTCATCGAAATCATTCTGGTTGCGGTGTTGTTGTATTATGTATACAAACTTGTTAAAGGAACTGCCGCCATTAATATTTTTGTGGGTATTGTGATTATTTTCATCATGTGGAAAATCACAGAAGCATTGGGAATGAAAGTGTTAAGTAATATTTTTGGTGGTTTTATTAATGTTGGAATTATTGCTTTGTTTATTGTATTTCAACAAGAAATTCGGAAGTTTTTGTTGATGATTGGCTCTACAAATTTTGCGGCAAAACGAAACTTTGTAAAACACTTTAAGTTTTTAAAACAAGATGTGAATACAGAAACTGATGTGGAAGCAATTTTAGAAGCTTGCTCAAGAATGGCTACCACAAAAACGGGCGCTATTATTGTTATTGAACGTAGAAATTCATTAGATTTTGTGAAAGATTCTGGAGATACGATGGGAATGGATGTGAATGTACCTACTTTAGAAAGTATTTTTTTTAAAAATAGTCCGCTACATGATGGCGCTATTATTATTGAAGGCAATCGTGTAACTGCTACGCGTGTTATTTTGCCTGTTTCCAAAGAAACTACAATTCCACAACGTTTTGGATTGCGTCACCGAGCTGCCGTTGGAATTACAGAGAAAACAGATGCCTTGGTATTGGTTGTTTCAGAAGAAACTGGACAGATTTCGTATATCCGTGATGGCGAATTTGTATTCTATGAAGATGTTACGATGTTACAGGAAATGCTTAAAAATGATTTAAGTTAGTGATATTATTTGGGTAACAATTTAACGTATTGATAACTAATGTAATATCATATCTAATTCCCTCAAAATAATCAGTTAAAACCAAAGCCAATGGATTGTAAAAACTGTGCGTATTCATTAAACACTACTTCTAATTTTTGCCAAAATTGTGGTGCAAAAGTGGTTCATCATCGATTGACATTAAAAAATTTTTGGAGTGAATTTTCCCAACGTTTTTTGAATTATGATAATACACTGTTTAAGACAATTCGGCACATGTTTTCCCAGCCAGAAGTGGTTATTGACGGTTATATTCAAGGAACGCGAAAGAAGTATTTGAATGTTTTTAATTATTTTGCCTTAGCAATTACAATTACTGGTTTTATCACGTTTCTTTCTTTAAAGTTTTATCCTGAAGTTTTTAAAGAAGCTATGAATATTTTCAGTTCTTTTCAAGAAACTGAAGCACAAAAAATAGCAATTACCAAGACGTTATCTGGTTTTTTTGATTATCAATCGCTCTTTTATTTTTTGACGATTCCGATACTTGCTTTGATCTCTAAAATTGTATTTTATAACTATAAAAAATATAATTATACAGAACATGCCGTGATTTACTTATATGCATATTCACACACATTGGTTATTATCAACATTTTATATCTTCTCACCTTATTGATTCATAAAGAAGCACTTAGCTTCCTTACATTGTGTTCCGTTCCATTAAGTATTGTGTACATAGCTTATATTTTAAAGCGTTTGTATCAATTGACGTTCAAGCAAATTTTATTAAAAACGCTATTTTTTATTTTAATTGGAAGCATCGCCTATATTTTTGTGATATTTATTGGAGGAATCATCCTGCTACTCATCATGATTTTTGATGGAAGTTTTATGGAAATGATTGAAGAACAACGCAAACTTCGAGGAAAGTAAATTTACTTACTTTACGACGCTTCTTGCTGAATAAACTGTACTTCGTATAAGTTTTTGTAATAACCATTTTCTATTTGAAGCAATTCATTGTGAGAACCTTGCTCTACGATGTTTCCTGCATCCATAACAATAATGGTGTCTGCCTTTTTGATCGTTGCCAATCGGTGTGCAATGACAATAGAGGTTCGTCCTTTAGTGATGGTATCCGTAGCATTTTGAATGAGTTGTTCCGAATACGAATCTACCGAAGAAGTGGCTTCGTCTAAGATTAAAATTCTAGGATTTGTCACATACGCGCGCAAGAACGAAATTAATTGTCGCTGACCTGAAGATAACATGCCGCCACGTTCTTTTACGTTGTAATCGTAATTATTTGGCAAACTCATGATAAATTCGTGAACGCCAATTTGCTTTGCCGCTTTTTCTACTGTTTCACGTGTAATTGTTGGATCTTGAAGTGTGATATTGTGAAAAATAGTATCTGCAAATAAAAATACATCTTGTAAAACAACTGCAATTTTAGCACGCAATGCCGCCAGTTTTATATCTTTTAAATCGATACCATCTATACAAATGGTTCCTGAGTCTATTTCGTAGAAACGATTTAACAAATTGATAATTGTCGATTTTCCTGCGCCTGTTGCTCCTACAATCGCAACGGTTTGTCCTTGTTGCACTTCAAGAGAAATTCCATGCAAAACTTCTTCATCTTCCACATACGAGAAATGTACATCTTTGAAGCTAATGTTTCCTTTTATATCAATGGAAGTTAAGGTGCCTGTGTCTTCAATCGTGCTTTCGGTATCTAATATGGTAAACACACGTCCTGCTGCCACCATTCCCATTTGCAACGTATTAAATTTGTCTGCAATTTGACGTAAAGGTCCAAATAACATTCCAATCATCATAATAAAAGCGAGCACTTCTCCTAATTCCATAGAAATGTTGGTTGCTGACATTAATCCGCCATACCAAACTACCAATCCGACAGCAATGGAATTTGCCAATTCAGGAATTGGAAAAAAGATAGAGTTGTACCAAACGGTCTTTAACCAACCTTTTTTATGCTTTTCGTTGATTTCTTTGAAGTTTTTATATTCTGTTTCTTCTCTCGAAAATAGTTGTACGATTTTCATTCCTGTCACACGTTCTTGCACGAAAGAGTTTAAATTGGAAATTTGAGTACGCACATCTTCAAAAGCAAATTTCATCGCCTTTTGAAATACACGAGTTGCATATATAATCAAAGGAAGTATGGCAAATACAATGAATGATAATTTCCAACTCATCCAAAGCATGACACTCATTACCACAAGCATTTTGAGTAAATCGGCAATAATGACGAATAATCCTTGACTGAAGATACTCGCTATGGTTTCAATGTCACTTACCGCTCTTGTTACCAATCGTCCAACAGAAGATTTATCATAATATGCCATTTTAAAATTGAGCATGTGATGAAATAATTTTTGTCGAATATCTTTAATGATACTTTGTCCAAGCCAGTTTGCAAAGAATACAAATAGAAATTGAAACACTACTTCCAACACCAATACGCCTAACATAAATAGGATATAAATGAGTAATCCGTGTGTGTCTTTGGTAATGATGTACTCATTCACCGTAATTTTTAATAAAATTGGTCGTGTAACAGCAAATACAGACAGTAATATTGCTGCGGTTGCTACAAAATACAAGATCAATTTGTACGGATTTGTATAGACCAATAATCGTTTAAAAAGACCGATATCGAATACTTTTCCTGTTACTTTAGCCATGTGTTGTAAATATTTCTGCAGGATAGCTCACCGCGGTTAAATATAATGCTTTTCCGGGTACCGAAGTGCCTGCATTGTTTCGATTTCTCGATTCAATAATTTCTTTAAATTCTTTGATCGATAGTTTGCCCAATCCTACTTCTAGTAAAGTTCCTACGATGGCTCTTACCATATTTCTAAGGAAACGATCGGCACGAATGGTAAATATTAATAGCTCATTGTGTTGTTCCCAAATTGCTTTTTCAATAGTACAGATGTAGGTTTTTACATCCGTATGTGTTTTGGAAAAACATTTGAAATCTTTGTAATTAAATAGTTCTTTCGCCGCAAGATTCATCAAATGTACGTCTAGTTTTTTGTAAACTAAATATGCTGATTGATTGTGAAATGGATTTTTCTCCGTCACAATCCAATATTCGTACGTTCTTCCGGTTGCGTCAAATCGTGCATGTGCGTCCGTTTTCACGGGATGAATCGTTTGAATCGCAATATCATTTGGCAAAAACGAATTGAGTTTCAGGGTTAATTCTGATCGATCAAAAACAACTTCGGTATCAAAATGCGCATACATTTGCTTTGCGTGAACGCCTGCATCTGTTCTCCCAGCACCAACAATTGAAATTTCTGATCGTATTAAAGTAGACAAGGCTTTTTCAAGAACTTCTTGTACTGAAATAGCGTTGGGTTGATTTTGCCAACCGTGATAATTTTCGCCATTATAAGAAAGTTCAATGAAGTATCTCAAGGTAATATTTGCTACTTTTGTTTCAGACTCACAAAGATAAGTTTTAATTCATTATTTTACTGAAATTCACAATTATTTAGGAAAGTTTTACCAAAGCCATTTCATGAAGAAAATTTTATTGTTATCCGATACACATAGTCATATAGACGACCAAATTTTAAAGCATGTTAAAAATGCGGATGAAGTGTGGCATGCGGGCGACATTGGCGATTTGTCTGTAACGGATACCATTCAGAAATTGAAACCCTTGCGCGGTGTTTTTGGCAATATTGACGATGATAAAGCGCGTATGGAATTCCCAGAACATAATCGGTTTATGTGTGAAGGTGTAGATGTTTGGATGACACATATTGGCGGTTATCCACACAGATATAATGTACGCGTGCGCGAGGAAATTCAACAAAATCCACCAAAATTATTTATTTGTGGACATTCGCATATTTTAAAAGTGATGTTTGATAAAAAACTTGATTTGCTACACATGAATCCTGGCGCCTGCGGAAAACACGGTTTTCATAAAGTGCGAACGATGTTGCGTTTTGTCATCGATCAAGATAAAATTAAAGACTTGGAAATTATTGAATTGGCGAATCGTCATTAAGAAAACTCAATTTCTTCTGCCATAATTCGCAATACATCCGATCGGTTTACCATGGTTAATACTTTGGTCATACTGGCTTTGAGTTGCTCGTGACTTTTAAACATTTCAAAGATTCCCATGATGTATGTATTGAAATCAATATGCGCTTCATATCGAATCATTCCAGCTTGTTTTGCCAATTGCATCAATTGTGTAATAATTTCTCTTGCTTGATTTACTTTAAATTCAATTGGTTCTAAAACTGCATGCAATACGCTTTGTGCCGGATATAATATGGTAGAAGCAACATATAGTTGTTCTTTTCGTTTGGACGAATTTTTCTCAGAGGATAACAAAGGAGTCATGAGCTGACTCCTAAACCCTGCTATCTCAGAACATTGTGCGTAGTTGTATGTTTTTAGGAATTCTTCAGATTCTTGTAACCATTGCGTAAATTGCATGATAAAGTGTACATCTTTTTCTCCTAATTTATCGGCTAATCCTGGAACTTGAAATAATAAGTTTTTACATTTTTCTACGATATCTACTAAAGACTTATTCATGGTATTTTTATTTTTTCTCTGACTTTTTATTCTGGCGAAAGCCTTGAAGTACTTCCTCCATCTGCATTTTCAATGGTGTGCCATTCCATACTTTCTTCAAGAACAGTCATTTTAATAAATACCATGTTCTCTGTTTTTTGTTCTCTAAGCTTACTTGCTTCTACAATTACATTGGCGTTTTCAATGTTGCGTTGCATTTCTTTTGCTCTGATTTCTGGCTGTAATCGTGTTGAGATTTTCTGACTTATGACATCTTTTGTCAATGATATTGTACTTTCTGCGTTAGCATCTTTTGATTTTACAGAAGCTGCTCCCGTTGCTAAGTTTGTTGCTGTTGTTTGATTTGGCGTTTTTATTCGCAATGCTTCTTCTGCTATTTTATCTGAAAAATCACGTAATGCACTGTCTATATTTTCGCCCGATTTTAAACGTTTTTCTAATTCGTCAGCTTCAGCGTATAATGTTTTTCGTATTTGCAATGATGAAGTTCTGTCAAAACTTTTTATTTGATACACATTAATTAATTCGTCATACGCTCGTGATACAAACGTTCTGTTGTCAATTGGTTGATAATCTGTTGGTTCAGAAGTTTCTACATTTTCAATCGCTATTGGAATTGTAAATTCTACATTTTGCATTTTCATTCTAGGAATAGAAAAATGTTTTAATAAACGATGCTGTGCATATTGTTCAGCAATGTTGGCGGATTCAATATCCGCCAATACTCTTGCTTGATTTACACTAGCGACTAATGTCCCTAAATAATCTTGTAAATTTGCCATTGTTTTTACTTGTTATAATTATGCTGCTGGTATTGCAGTTGGAGTTGAAACAATTGCATTTTCTAAAATTCCTAACAGTTTTTCCATACCTGCTGGCATTTCATCTTGAACAGCTCTTACGTGTACTGCCATAGAATATGTTTTTTCTATGTTGAATCCTTGTTGCGATTTACGCTTGTAAGATGCAGATACACTTAGTTTTGCTGATCCGCCTGGCCAACGTTGTTTTACGGTTAAATCTCCTTTGATTCCAAATTCAGTTTCTACATTTCTAGATTCTACCGAATTGATTTTCGCATTGAAATCTACCGTAGTTTCATCAATACGAATAAAAGGAATTGGTAACATGGTTAGGATTGGCACTTCAATTTTCATTTCTTGAAATTGTGCTGGTTTTGCAACTTGTGCTCCTAAAGCACTCGCCGCTACTGCTCCACTACCATCACCGCCTGAAAAAGCTACAGCTGGAGCTGATGTATAGCCACTTCCTGCATTTGTAATTTCTATACTAGTAACGACTCCTGAACCATTTATAAAAGCCGTTGCAGTTGCTCCAGTTCCGTCACCACCAGTAAGCTCTACCGTTGGTGCAGACGTATAACCAGTTCCACCATTAGAAATAGTAATTGATACTACTTGATCTGTGTTTCCTTCTTGATACGGCGCAACTTGTTTTGGATACTTAAAAGATACATAAATTGGTTCTTTGTCTTCTGTGAATCCTACTTTTTGGATAAAATCTACCGAACTCATAGAAGCTTGTGCTTGTGCATTCACTACTGAGATTAATGGACCTCCAATCATGGATTCAAAATCGATACTCGCCAGTTCTTGTCCTGGGTTATATTTTGATAAACTCATAATATTGTTTTTGTTTCACCTACTCTATTAAAAAAGGCTTTTCGGTATTCGCCTGTTCAGTTTCGAAATTGTACAGGGCAAATTTGGTGTTATTGTGATAGAAGAATACAAGGAAGATAACTAGAAAGTCATAGGGGAAAACACCGTTTAATTTTTAGTGGAAACCACTAAATACAATAAAAATCAGTGTTTCATCGAGGTTTGTATCCTATAAAATGTAGTTTTTTTGTTGAATTAGTTTAAAAAAATAAATTCTAAATTTCCTCGCGAACATTTATTGTGATCAATTTAAATTGGAGAGATTTCATTTTTCATCGATACAAATTCAACTTACTGTTTTAAATCGTTTTAGAGACATTTCAAAACTGAGTTTCCTTAATAAAAAAACTCCAAAGTTTTGACACTTTGGAGTTCTTTACGCACTAATATTACTAAGATGTTAGGTTTATCGCAATCGATCTACAGATTTTACAAGATCTTCATCCTTTTTAATTGCTCGGTTTGCGAGCACTAATAAAACGATAGAAATAATCGGAATAATGATCCCAATACCTTTCTCCGAGACTTCCGTCTCTCCAGATAACGTTAGCATTCGATATACAAATATCCCTAATAAAATAAGGTTAAATATGATGTTGAAACGATTCAACACAAATTGTAATTTTCTATTTTTGAATAAAAAGATAGTAGTAAGAGCCAAAATTGCTGACGCTAGGAACAAACCTATGTACAATGGTTCATCTTTTGCAAAAATTTCTACTCCTTCCGCAGTAGTATACAAACTAAATACAAATGTTAAACCGCCAGCAATTGCTGCGACTAATAACATGTATACACTTTGTATTCTTTGGATCATATCTTAAAATTGGATCACAAAAATAATAGTTCTTTTCATAAAATACTATTTTGTTTATTAAAATAAATTTGTATTATTGCATAAACAATCCATAATCTGTTGTTAACAATAGATTTACACACTTCAAATTAAGAGTACGTTATCACTCCTTTTCAAAAAAACAATTCATTATAAGAAATAAATGTTAGAAATTTCAGAATTAAAAAACAGAAAACTTCCCGATTTACAAGAAATAGCCAAGACTTTAGCTGTTCCAAAGTACAGGACTTTAAAAAAATTAGATTTAATTTATAAAATATTAGATCATCAAGCAAGCAATCCTGAATCTGTTGCACCCATTACAAAAGCTGCACCGAAAGCTACCGAAGAAGATTCAACTTCAAAAAGAAGACGCATTAAGAGAGAGCCAAATGAACGAAATGAAAAACAATCTTCTGAGCAGCAATCTTCTCCCGTAAAACCTTTTACTCCAAAGAGTCAACCAGAGTCTAAAACGGCAGAAAAAGAACCAACAACAGCACCAACACCAGCGCCGAAAAAAAATATACCGACTCATAAAACACCTGATAAAAATCAAAAAAATATTCGTCCTCAAGTAAAAAAAGAGGATCCGAATAAATCAAGTAATGACTCATCGGACACTAGTACAAAACCACAACAAAATACTAAAAAGGAAGCGCCTCAACAAAATACAAAGCATCCTAAAAAAGAGCATTCACAACAAAACACCAAACACTCCAAAAAAGAGCATTCTAGCAAGAATAACGGAAATAAAGATCAACGGAATCGATACCGCGAGCCCGATTTTGAGTTTGATGGAATCATTGAAAGTGAAGGTGTTTTAGATATTATGCAAGATGGATATGGCTTTTTGAGATCTTCTGATTATAACTATTTATCATCACCTGATGATATTTATGTGTCACAATCTCAAATTCGCTTGTTTGGATTAAAAACAGGAGATACTGTTTTAGGAATTGTGAGACCACCGAAAGAAGGAGAAAAGTATTTCCCTTTAATTAAGGTAAGTAAAATTAATGGATTAGATCCACAGGTAGTGAGAGATCGTGTTGCTTTTGAACATTTAACTCCATTATTTCCAACCGAGAAATTCAAATTAGCAGAGCGTCAAAGTACAATTTCTACTCGAATTATTGATTTATTTTCACCTATTGGAAAAGGACAAAGAGGAATGATTGTTTCGCAGCCAAAGACTGGAAAAACAATGTTGCTGAAAGATGTTGCAAATGCAATTGCTGCGAATCATCCTGAAGTATATCAAATTGTATTACTGATTGACGAACGTCCTGAAGAAGTTACAGATATGCAACGTAATGTGAAAGGCGAAGTGATTGCTTCTACTTTTGACAAAGAAGCCACAGACCACGTAAAAGTGGCTAATATTGTTTTAGAAAAAGCAAAACGTTTAGTAGAATGCGGGCATGATGTTGTTATCTTGTTAGATTCTATTACGAGACTTGCAAGAGCGTATAATACAGTACAACCTGCTTCCGGAAAAATATTAAGTGGTGGTGTGGATGCAAATGCTTTACACAAACCAAAACGTTTCTTTGGAGCTGCTAGAAATATTGAAGGTGGCGGATCGCTGTCTATCATTGCAACCGCATTGACAGAAACTGGTTCTAAAATGGATGAAGTAATTTTTGAAGAATTTAAAGGAACTGGTAATATGGAATTACAGTTAGATCGTAAGATTTCTAATCGTCGTATTTTCCCTGCTATTGATCTTACTTCGTCAAGTACCCGTAGAGATGATTTATTGCTAGACGATAATACGATTCAACGTATGTGGGTATTGCGCAAATACTTAGCCGATATGAACCCTGTTGAAGCCATGGAATTCATTAACCAACGGATTAAACAAACAAGAAATAATGATGAGTTTTTAATTTCTATGAACGCATAGAACATCAAATTTTAATATATAAAAAAGCTGCTTACTTCAATTGTAAGCAGCTTTTTTTTTGCTCCTATTTTAAGATCTAAAAATTAACCATAAAAAAAACTCCAATTAAATTGGAGTTTTATATTTTGATAGTAAGATACGCTACTATAAAGTACTTACGTGCTTAGCAAGTTGAGATTTTAAGTTAGCAGCTTTATTATCATGGATAATATTACGCTTTGCCAACTTATCAATCATAGATACTACATTATTGAATAAAGCTTCAGCCTCATTCTTTTCTGTAATACTTTTCAATTTTTTGATAGCATTACGAGTAGTTTTATGCTGATATCTATTTCTAAGACGCTTAGTCTCGTTACTTCTGATTCTCTTTAATGCTGACTTGTGATTTGCCATTTTTTTTCTTAATTAACTTTTAAAACTTAATGTTTAGTAGCCCGTAGGGGATTCGAACCCCTGTTACCAGGATGAAAACCTGGCGTCCTAACCCCTAGACGAACGGGCCATCATTTTTCAATGAGGTTGCAAATTTAATTTATTAATTAATATTTACAAATAAACTTACAGAAATAATTTAGTAGCCCGTAGGGGATTCGAACCCCTGTTACCAGGATGAAAACCTGGCGTCCTAACCCCTAGACGAACGGGCCATTATTTCCATTAGCGGATGCAAAAATACAATTATTTTTATATGCTCCAACTATTTTTAAAACTTTTTTTAGTTTTTTTAATACGCCTTAGCGAATAGCACTCTTTTACTTGATTTCTGACCAGAATATACACATTTTCCTTCTTCTTCCGAAGCCTCTAAAGGAATACAACGAATGGTTGCTTTTGTCAACTCTTTTATTTTATTTTCTGTTGCGGCAGTACCATCCCAATGCGCAGAAACAAAGCCTCCTTTGTTTTCTATGACATCTTTAAATTCTTCAAATGTATCTACGATCGTAGTGCGTTCATCTCTGTAATTTTTAGCCTTATTGAACAATTCTTCTTGAATCGTATTTAAAAGGCTTATGACGGTTTCCACAGCATCTTCTTGAGTAACGGATTGTTTTTCAAAAGTATCTCTGCGTGCAATTTCGAGTGTGCCATTTTCTAAATCGCGTGCACCCATTGCAATTCGTAATGGAACTCCTTTTAGTTCCCATTCTGCAAATTTAGCTCCTGGACGTAAGGTATCTCTTTTATCAAATTTAATAGAAACACCTTTTGCTTTTAATTGATTGGCTATTTCTGTTACTTTTTCTTCAATTGCTTCAAATTCTTCTTCATTTTTATATATCGGTACAAAAACCACCTGAATTGGCGCTAATTTTGGTGGTAATACCAATCCTGCATCATCACTATGTGTCATAATTAATCCACCTATTAATCGTGTAGAAACTCCCCAAGAAGTTGCCCAAACAAATTCCTGTTTTCCTTCTTTGGTCACATATTTCACATCAAATGCTTTGGCAAAGTTTTGCCCTAAAAAGTGTGATGTTCCCGCTTGTAATGCTTTTCCATCTTGCATTAACGCTTCAATTGTATAGGTTTCTATTGCTCCTGCAAAACGTTCACTTTCAGTTTTCGACCCTTTTATTACTGGCATTGCCATAAAATCTTCCGCAAATTCAGCATATACTTTTTGCATTTGTAATGATTCTGCAACTGCTTCACTTTCTGTTGCGTGTGCGGTATGCCCTTCTTGCCATAAAAATTCAGCGGTTCTTAAAAATAAACGGGTACGCATTTCCCAGCGAACAACATTTGCCCATTGATTGATTAATATTGGTAAATCTCTGTAAGATTGAATCCAATTTTTATAAGTACTCCAAATAATTGCTTCACTTGTTGGACGCACAATAAGCTCTTCTTCTAATTTTGCATTCGGGTCAACAATCAATTTTCCTTCATTATCTGGATCTGTTTTCAATCTGTAATGTGTCACTACTGCGCATTCTTTTGCAAAGCCTTCCGCATTCTTTTCTTCAGCTTCAAAGAGACTTTTAGGCACAAATAGTGGAAAATATGCATTTTCATGTCCAGTTTCTTTAAACATTTTGTCTAATTGTGCTTGCATTTTTTCCCAAATGGCATAACCATACGGCTTGATTACCATACAACCTCTAACTGCTGAATTCTCAGCTAAATCAGCCTTTACAACCAACTCGTTATACCATTTTGAGTAATCGTCACTTCTCTTTGTTAATTTCTTGCTCATTCTTAGTAGTTTGGCACAAATATTGTGAATATGTTAAATATAAAATAGTTTCGACAAAACTAACTATTTTTGTATTGTTCAACAATTAAATTTAGGAGATATGCGAGTAATTTATTATTTAAAAAATAAGATAAGCGGTATACACGTTTTAACCATCACTTTTTTGACGTTAACATCATGTGGTATGTATCAACAAGCTACGTATGATGATGGTATTTATAGTTCTGATCAAGAAAGAATTCAGACTACAGAAACGGTAAATACTGGTAATGATCCATATCAAAATTATTTTGAACAAAAATCACTTGAAGCAGAAGATCGCTACGGCGCTATTTTTACAGATGTAGATTCATATTCTAGTCAAGATTATGCGGATCCTGAAGTAAATGTAGACGCAATTGGATATACAGAAAGCTATGCTGCTTGGGGTCAAGAGATTGACGATATTACAGTTAATGTGTATGCTGGAACTGGCTTAGGTTTTTCTCCATTTGGTGTTGGATTATGGAATAGAGGTTTCAGAGGAAATCTATGGGGCTGGAACGGCGGCTGGGGCTTTGGCTGGAACAACTGGGGCTGGAACAACTGGGGCTGGAACAACGCTTGGGGCTTTGGCTGGAATAACTGGGGCTGGAATGGAGGACTTTTAGGACCTTACGGATATTATGGATATGGTGGATTTTATTCTCCTTATTTTAGACACGGATATAATGGGTACGCATACAATACTGGAAGAAGAAATTATGCAAATAGAGCTTACTCTAGAAGATCTAATTATTATTCAAGAACTGCAAATCAAAACAACTCAAGATATTCAAACTCTCGTTCTTCAAGAAGAACCAATAATACAATTCGATCGACAAGAAATACACGTAACAGCAATGTACGGACCACAAGAAATACCAGAAGTAGTGGTCAAATAAGATCTTCAAATAGAACATCTAGAGGTTCCGTTAACCGTACTAGATCATCATCTTCAAGTAGAGGTTCATCTGTTAGATCTTCTGGCGGAAGCAGCAGATCAAGTGGTACTTCAAGCAGAGGTGGAAGTTCAAGAAGAGGTGGAAGATAATCGTATATTAATATATCCCTAAAGAAATACTAAATAAAATTATGAAAAAGGTATTTATACTATTCATAGGCGTACTGACTATGTCGCTAAGTAACGCCCAAAATGTAAATGATGTTGTCCGATTTTCTTCTGAAAACTTAAATGGAACTGCACGTTTTAGAGCAATGAGCGGCGCTTTTGGAGCACTTGGAGGCGATTTCTCTGCATTTTCAATAAACCCAGCAGGATCGGCTGTATTTACAATTAGCGAGGTTACAGTCTCTTTAAGCAACTACAATAATGATAACGATGCGTCTTATTTTGGAACAGTTGCCAATAGAAATGAATCTGAATTTGATTTGAATCAAGCTGGAATCGTTTTTGTTTTCAACAATATTGGCGACAGCGACTGGAAAAAAATATCGCTTGGCGTAAACGTTCAAAATAATGGTAATTATTACAATAATGTGTTTGCCACAGGACGCAATCCTTCTAGTGGAATTGGAGATTATTTCACTTTCTTTGCTAATGGACAAGAATTGGGTATAATTGCCCAACAACCTAATGAAAGTGATACAGACACCTATTTGATACTTGGAGAAGATTTTGGATTTGCTGCACAACAAGGATTTCTAGGATACGAAGGTTTTGCGATTAATCCAAATAATCCTGGAGATGACAACATTTCGTACAGCCCAAATGCAAACTATGCTTCTGGAGCAGACCATGACTATATTTTACAAACTTCTGGTTTTAATAGAAAATATACATTTAACGTAGCAGCACAGTACAGAGATAATTTATATTTAGGTTTAAATATAAACTCACATGATGTAGATTTTAGAGAGCGAAGAGTCTTGGTTGAAACACCTGTTGATGCCACTTCTGGATTACAATATGCAGAATTCTCTAACGAATTGTACACGTATGGAACTGGTATTTCTTTTCAAGCTGGAGCAATTTTAAAATTAAAAAATGTACGTTTAGGAGCTTCTTATCAATCTCCAACTTGGTATAGCTTAAATGACGAATTAATTCAAGGTTTAAGCACTGATTTTAGAGACCCAAATGCTCCTGGTGACATATTAAGAAGAGATATTTTTCCTAACGTTATTAATGCATACAGACAACACAGAATTGTAACTCCTGGAAACATCACTGGAAGTTTTGCTTACATATTTGGACAAAAAGGACTGATCAGTTTTGATTATTCTTTGAAAGATTATACACACGCAAAATTACGACCAACAAATGACTTTATTGTTGCTAATAATGACATTGAAAATCAATTACAAGCTTCATCTTCATACAGAATTGGTGGAGAATATAGAATCAAACAATTTAGTTTACGTGGTGGATATCGCTTTGAAGAAAGCCCATATAAAAACGGAACTACTATCGGAGATTTAGAAGGTTATTCTTTAGGATTAGGATATAATTTTGGAAGTATGTCTGTCGATGTAGCCTATGATAGAAGCGAACAAGCAAGAAATCCACAACTTTTTCAAGCTGGTTTAGTTGATGTCGCTAACATTAACAATATAAATTCAAACGTCACTTTATCGCTTTCGTTTAAACTATAAAATGATATCATCACAACCGATTTAGATTTACCGCAAAAAACCTTATTTTCACGATAAGGTTTTTTTTATATATTATTTTTTTGAATTTTCACAGGCTGTATTTTTAGCATACATTTCTATGGTTAAATCCAACATTACTTTTACACAAAAAACTTTATCTTGATCTTTTGCAGATTTTATCAAGATAAAATATTTTTTTGTCTTGATATTTTAGTCAATTTATCAAGACATTTTTTTATTTTATCAAGACAAAATTTGGCACTTCTCAAAGCCTAGTGTTTATGAGGTTTGCGGCGTATGATAGAAATGATTCTTTGCGTATATTAATTTCCAACTATTCTATAAAAATCTAAATAACTATAGAGAATGTTTCAATAGTAAATTAACGTGAGTTCGAGATAAGCTTTTATTCAGTATTATTATGCCTAATTGTAATACCATTTTCACTTTAAAATTACTCAATAAAAAGGCTAGTTATTTTTTCTTTAGGCAAAAAAGAAATGGGCAAAATAAAAGGTATTGAACGCTAAAAAAAGCTTGAAAAGAAAGGACAATTAGAAAAACACATTGAATCAAAATTGTAGATGGCTACTAAAAAAACGCTTTATACTGTAACACGCGAAAATCAAAAGTGGTAAACTTTGGGTTTTCGCGTTTTAGTTTTCGGTATAATGGAATGCTTCCAATAGCTCGGTTTGCTGCGCCAGAAGCTGAGGTTAAGGAAACGGTTTTGATGCATCTTGATTGCATTTCGACAGCATCTCGACTGCGCTCGATGTGACACGCTCGATGTGACAATTCTTTATGAGATGTTGCACTTCTACTTCGCTCATTGACATCATTTAAATGTAAATTTTCAGCTTGACTGAGATCAAATTGATGAATTCTCGGAATTTCGTCAGAGACAACTTCTAGTTTTAAATTGTACTCTTTTAAGTGTTTTCGGAAGAAATATTCAGGACCGTTTTTAGAGTTTCCTCCTGTGAACAAAATAGTGTGAATACTTGGAAATTTTAGCAAATAATCAACCACATCACGCAATTGAATGTTGGTCATTCCTAAGTCAGAAGCATCAATTTTTTCACGCTCGCAACTGTTTACAATATCACAAACGCCTATTTTATGTTGAATTAAGAATTCCTTGCGTTCATCAATCGCTGCTTGTGAATTGTCATAGCGCAAGTTGAGTTTGTGAATTTTATCAATGAATAACCACAACGAATTATAGTAACTTCCATAACAAAAATCGACATCTTTTTCGAGTAAATCGCCTGTAGAAAATCGTGGTGGCGGCAAGGTTCCAACAATTAGTTTTTCAGTATCTGATTGAATGAATGGTTCGTATGGATGTTTGTGAAGAAACATTTAGTAGCGATTGAAAAATTTAAGTATTGAAAGATTGAATGAATTTTAAATTGACACATTTTAAAATCTTCAAGTTCGATTTCAAGTTCAAGTTCAAGTTCAAGTTCGAGTTCAAGTTCGATTTCAACTTCAGCTTCAACTTCAAGTTAATTCCCCAATGCTTCCCGAAACTTTCGGACGTCTGTTATCACTTGTCTGTAAATTTGTCGATTGGGTTTTGTCATGTGTTCGGATTCTATGATGATTTCATCCAAAATCTCTTTTGCTTTGTCACTTTTTTGATTTCGATGGTAAAATTCTGCCAACACCAAACGTTCTTCATAGTTAGAATAACGTTGATCAATCGGCACTAAGTTTTTTTCTGCTTCCTCTATCCTACCCAATTTATCCAACGCCAATCCGTAAATGAATTGTGTTTTTGATTTTTTGAATTCGTTTTTATCTTTGATTTCCTCTGCCAAACGAATGACTTCTTCGTAATTCTGAGATTGACTCATCGCGCTGATCATTTGTGTCATCACATAGAAATCTTTCTGAAAATTACCTTTTAATGCCGCTTCATAATGTATACATGCATTTTCATAATCGCCATTTTCAAAATGTGCATCTGCCAACGCAACTCTATTCTGAAATGTGTCTGCAAACTCCAATCGTTTTTCAGCATCTTTCACTTTTTTTGATGGTACAATAATCGTTACAATTTCGTCCGCTACTTTTTCAATATCTCGTTGATTGAGCATTTGTGTAAATACGTAAAAAATTACACCTATGAGTGGAATCAAAAATATAATCAAATACCAGAAATAATCTTTTCGATTTTTATACGCATGATACAGACAAATGATTTGAATTATTAAAATTGGCGAATAGAAACGTAGCATAGAATTATCGTGTAAATACTAATTCGTTTTTGCTTGATAGTTCTTCGCTAAATCCGTAACCTTCGTAGTTGAATCCTTTTAAATCATCCAAGGTTTTTGCGTTTTTGTCAATAATATATCGCGTCATATAACCTCTTGCCATTTTGGCGTAAGTCATAATTACTTTGTATTCACCATTCTTTAAATCTTTAAAAACAGGTGTAATCACAGGAACTTTTAACGCTTTGGCATCAACCGCTTTGTAATATTCGTTGCTGGCTAAATTCACGAATAATTCGTCATCTTCCAATTCATTATTGAGTTGCGTGGTGATTTTCTTTTTCCAGAATTCATACAGATTTTTATTTTTTCCAACAGGCAATTTCGTACCCATTTCCAAACGATATGGTTGCATTAAATCCAACGGTTTCAGCAATCCGTATTGACCTGATAAGATGCGTAAGGTATTTTGTAGTGTTTCTATTTTTTCTTCGGGAAGTGAAAATGCGTCTAATCCTTGAAAAACCGCGCCACTAAATGTGTAAATACTTGGTCGCGCATTTTCTGTGGTAAATGGCAATTCCCATTCTTGATTGCGCTCGTAGTTTAAATCTGCTAAGGCATCTGAAATCTTCATTAACTTTGATAAATCTTTTGGAGATTTCTTTTTCAATACTTTATTCAGTTGTTGTGCTTCGTTTAAAAAGCAAGCTTCTGTGTGTTTCTGTGTTGGAATTTTACTGTCTAAATCTAATGACTTTGCAGGTGATATGACAATTTTCATACGATCTCTTTCGTTTTTTTGTTGTTAAATTTACTCTTTTTCTGTGACTATTTTACCATTTAAAAAAGCAAAATCAAAGTCACCTTTGATATGAAAATCAGCTACGAATGCTTCTTCAAGCGTGGGAAACCATTTTTTCTTGGTGTGATTGACCAAAATAAACAAACCTTCCGCATCTCCTAACGCACAGAAACGCTCAAATTGTCCATCATAAATTGGAATTGGACGCAGAGCATTCAATTCATCATACATTGCTTTGTTGTTATCTGAAACGATTCCGATTTCACTAATACTCAGTAAATCGGTAGATGAAAACGGATGCGTGTTTATGATGTTTAAGTCTTTCCGCGCGATAAATTCGACAATGTTTTTATCCATGTCATAAAAATACAAAGCTTCTGCATTCCAATTGGAAAAATTGGCGATTGATTTGCCTTCACAAAGTAAAATATCAGTTCGTTTTTGAATCCATTGCAACGCTTCTTGAATTTTATAGGATGAAATATTGATGGCAAAATGTGCTGAATTTGCACTTTTTGAAGCGATAAATGTCAGTGAAGAAACGCCTATTTTTATTGTGAATTTTTCTTCGCTTGAAAACATTAATGGTAATTCTAACACGTGCGTGTAAAACTGTCGCTGTTCCGCTAAATTCGTTGTAAAAAGGGTTAATTCGCTAATTTTCATAGTATAAAAATACTATTTTAAAAAGCAATTGCATTGTTTTGAAAAAGTTATCTTTTATGTGGAAATAAGGAATGTTTATGAGAATGCTCTTGGCTCTTGGCTCTTGGCTCTTGGCTCTTAAAAAAAATCATTTTCAATCAATTGATTCTTCTTTCATAGAATAATTTTATCTTGCAAGCCTTAAAAATAACGTGATGAAATTACTAAAAACAATCGATAAAGTATTGGCGCGTATGGGAAATATTCGTGCTATGGAACGCACACATGTAGATACTTTTACAGAGAATAAAATGGAAAATGTAGCTGGAGAACAAATTGCACAATCGCAACATGGTGGAATTTGGGCAGAACTTCAAGAGTTGAACGGCTATATTTTTATGAATATTACAGTATTAGGCACCGTAAAAATAAAAACGTTTAAAGGAAGTACTTTGACATTCTTAGGCGATGAAAAAATCACATTAACGTCCGATATTGCTGAGATCGATTCCGATTATTCAAATGTTTCAAATCGCTGGATGACGTCAATGAGTTTTGAAATTACAAAGAAGGATTTAGCGTTTATTCAAAAGAAAAACTTCGATCAAATTCAACTTACTTTTAAGAAAAAATCGTTGTTGTTTGATGCTAAGAAATAGTTTTTAGACTTCTTGGATTGCTGGACTTCTTAGATTTTTAGATCAAAATCGTCATAACCGAATATAATGTTTTACACTAAGTTTACTCCAAATGGAGCTATCTGTTTCTTACAAAGAGATTACTTCGTCGCTCACTTCTCGTAATGACGCAAAAGGTGAAATGAGTTAACATTACAAGTCTTAATAATCAACACTAACATCTCAATACTTTTAAAATGGCAGCTGAGTAAAACCGAAGCTATAAATCGGCATGTTTGGCATAGTGACGCCATTTTTCCACACATTCTGCAATATCCGCTGGAACTTCTGAGTTGAAACTCATCTTTTCGCCAGTTCTTGGATGAATGAATCCTAAGGTTTTTGCATGTAACGCTTGTCGCGGTAGTATTTTGAAACAGTTGTCTACAAATTGCTTGTATTTGGTAAAGGTTGTTCCTTTTAAAATCTTTTCGCCGCCATAACGTTCGTCATTAAATAGTGTATGTCCAATGTGCTTCATGTGCACACGAATTTGATGTGTACGACCTGTTTCTAATTGACACGAAACTAAAGTTACATATCCTAAACGTTCTAAGACTTTGTAATGCGTGACTGCTGGTTTTCCTTTGTCCGCATCATCGCCATAAAATACGGTGTTTTGCAATCTGTTTTTAGGATGACGCCCAATATTTCCTTCAATAGTTCCTTCGTCTTCTTCTACATTTCCCCAAACAAGTGCATAATAAATTCGCTCCGAAGTTTTGTCAAAAAATTGCTTTGCCAAGTGCGTCATAGCTTCTTCCGTTTTGGCAACAACTAATAATCCGCTTGTATCTTTATCGATTCTGTGCACTAAACCTGGACGTTCGTTGGCGTTTTTTGGAAGGTTGTCAAAGTGATAAATTAACGCATTAATCAACGTTCCTGAATAGTTTCCATGTCCCGGATGCACGACCATTCCAGCAGGTTTGTTGACGACTAATACATCATCATCTTCATAGACAACATCAATAGGAATGTTTTCTCCAACTAATAAGTTTTCGTACGGTGGATGCGTAAATAAAACGCGTATGACATCTTTTCCTTTGACTTTGTAATTCGATTTTACAGGCAAGTCATTCACATAAATGTTTCCATCTTTGGCAGCTTGTTGAATTTTATTTCGCGTTGCACCTTCAATGAAATTCATTAAATATTTATCTACGCGTAACGGTTGTTGCCCTTTATCTGCGGTAAACGAATAATGTTCGTATAATTCGTCGTTTTCTTCTTCTAACTGTGGAAAGTTATATTCCTCCATTGGTATCATTTTCATCATTAACAGTTCCTCCTGGACGATTTCCATTTCCTAAAATCAATTCTATTTTTGACATTTTTGGAAGTCGATCATTTGGATTTAAGGGTTGTCCTTTGTATTTCATTCCCAAGACCATATCTTTTCCAATATCGTCTTTGTAGGTTACTTTTTCTACTTCAAATCCGACAGCATTTAAGGTTGATTCCGCTGTTCTTCTTGTGATTTGAATCACATGTGGAACCGAAACTTCTCGGTATTTGGAAGGATTTATTTTTAGATATATTTTTCGATTTTCTTTTACTTTTTCTCCCGCTTCAGGATGTTGCTCAATGACAGAAAATGCAGGATAATCTGGATTGTAATTGATGGTATCTTGCAAAAAATAGTTTAAATCGTTTTCTTCTAGTTTTGCTTTTGCTGCTTCAAACGAAAGTTTACTTAAATCGGGCACGGTTTTAAATTCGCCGTGATTGGTTGAATATTTTAGCCACTGCATGATGATAAAAACCAAGATAATTAAAACACCGATGGCAATTCCAATTTGTTTTAAGAATTCTTTGGTAAATATAAACTTGATAAAATTCATTTATAATACTTTTTTTAAAGGGACAAATATACATACTATTATTACGAATATAGTACTTTGATTTGTCATCAAATACATTTACTTTCGTTAGCATAACGTTTATTTCAGTTATTTCTTATTCAAATGAAGAAAAATATAGCTATTATCATGGGCGGTTATTCTAGTGAATACGCCATCTCACTTAAAACAGGAAGTGTCGTTTATAAACATTTAGACAGTGCTACATACATTCCTTATAAGATTCATATTTTTAAAGATAAATGGGTTTGTGTTACGGATGACGGAAAAGAATTTCCAATAGATAAAAATGATTTCTCTGTGCGCATTAATGAGCGTAAAATTACATTCGATTGTGTGTTTAATGCGATTCATGGAACACCTGGAGAAGATGGTTATATTCAAGGATATTTGGCGCTTTTGGGAATTCCACAAACAAGTTGTGGTATGTATCAAGCAGCGTTGACGTTTAATAAACGTGATTTGTTGTCTACCTTAAAACCATACGGAATTAAATGTGCAATTTCCTATTATTTGAATGCGGGCGATGTTATTGACGAACAAGCTATTGTAAGCAAAGTTGGCCTACCATGTTTTGTAAAAGCCAATAAAGCAGGAAGTAGTTTTGGAGTTTCTAAAGTGCATGAAATGGAGGAATTACAAAATGCAGTTGCCGTTGCCTTGAAAGAAGATGATGAGGTGATTATTGAATCGTTTTTAGATGGTGTAGAAGTTTCTGTCGGAGTGATTAATTATAAAGGAAAAGTGACCGTGTTACCAATTACCGAAATTGTTTCTGAGAACGATTTTTTTGATTATGAAGCAAAATATTTAGGAAAATCACAAGAAATTACGCCCGCACGAATTTCTCCAGAAATGGAAGCAAAAGTGACCAACGTGGCAAAAAATATTTATGAAATTTTAAAAATGGATGGTTTTTCGCGAAGTGAATTTATTTTTAAAGATGGCGAACCCTATCTTTTGGAAGTAAATACCGTTCCCGGAATGACCGAAGAAAGCATTTTGCCTCAACAAGCGCATGCTGCTGGAATTTCACTTCCTGAGTTATTTGGAAATGCGGTTGAGTTGGCTTTGGCTAAAAAATAGTACCTTGTCACTGTTAATACAGAAATTTTACACACATGAAAAAAGCTGTTTTCCCCGGATCTTTTGATCCAATTACGTTAGGACATTATGATATTATCAAACGTGGCGTGACATTATTTGACGAAATTATTGTTGCCATTGGTGTCAATTCCGACAAGAAATATATGTTTAGTTTGGAACAACGTAAAAAGTTTATTGAAGATGCTTTTAAGGATGAACCAAAAGTAAAAGTGGTCACATATAAAGGTTTAACGGTTCATTTTTGTCAAAAAAATAATATCGATTTTATTCTTCGTGGACTTCGAAATCCAGCTGATTTTGAGTTTGAAAAAGCCATTGCGCATACCAATCGTGATTTGGCATCTGTGGAAACGGTTTTCTTATTAACCGCTGCAAAAACATCTTATATTTCGTCTTCTATTGTCCGTGATGTGATTCGGAATGATGGCGATCATACGTTGTTAGTTCCTGATAGTGTGCGGGTTTAATAGACTTTGTTGGACTTACTTAGACTTTGTTGGACTTACTTAGACTTACTTAGACTTTGTTAGATTGTTAGATTGTTAGATTGTTAGATTGTTAGAAAGAAACACTTTTATATTTAGAATTGAATTACTTCATATATTTCTGAATCATCGCAAATAATTGTGACGCTACAAAAGGTTTTAGAATCATGTCATTCATGCCAGAATCGACAATTTTATGTAAACTATCACCTAATGAAACTGCGGTAAAAGCAATAATGGGAACTTCGGTATTGAATCTTCTAATGGCTTTGGTGGCTTCATAACCGTCCATTTCGGGCATGTGAATGTCCATCAAAACAACATCGTAGTTATTGTATTTAATGGCTTCTATGGCTTCTGCGCCACTTGCCACAATGTCCGTAGTTATTTTTTTTGTAGATAGAATTTTCTTGGTCAACATTTGATTGATTTTATTATCATCAACCACTAACATTTTTAATTGACTAAAATCTACGTCTTCTAATTGTACTTCTATATTAGAATCAACCGTTTCTACTGCTTTTGGAAAACGTATGTCAAACGTAAAAGTGGTACCGACATTTTCTTTACTTTCTAGGTAAATATTACTATTGTACACTTCTAATAGTTTTTTTACGATAGATAATCCCAACCCAGAACCTTGATATTCTTCGTTGATAGCGTCATAGTTTTGCGAGAACATTTCAAATACTTTTTCCTGCTTTTCTTTCGGAATTCCAATTCCAGTATCTTGTACACAGAAATGCAGCTGTACATCATCGTCGGTTTCTGCTACTTTTTCAACACTTAAACGAATGGTTCCAGCTTTTGTAAACTTTATAGCATTACTGATAAGGTTGATTAATATTTGAGAAATCTTTAAACTATCGCCCACTAATAATTCTGGAATTTCTGTATCATACGCAATGTGCAATTCGTTTTCACGATCTTTAATCAATAAATCAAATGATTTTATAATATTGTTAATGTTTGCCTTTAAGTTGAACGTAGTTGCGCCAATAGTAATGGTATTGTCTTCTAGCTTGTTTGCTTGTAAAATGTTGTTGACTAAAGACAATAAGTGATCGCTCGAAAATTTTAATGATTTTAGGTATTGTTGTTGCGAAGGCTTTGGATTTTCTTCTAGCAATAAATGTGTAATTCCGGTAACGGCATATAATGGTGTTCGCAATTCATGACTCATCATGGAGAAGAAGTTTGACTTTGTTTTTGAAGTCATTTCCGCTTTTAGTTTTGCTTCTTCCAATTTGTTTTGCTTCATACGAAGCAGTTTGTTACTTTTTATTTTTTTAAAAATTGCTTTAATGATTAATGTTCCCAAAATGATACAACCGACTAAAAGTAATATAATGATTACTAAAAGCACTTTAAATCGATTAACAATGACGCTTTTTTGTTGATTTTTCTCTTCAAGCTCATTTAATTGTAGTTGATCTTTACGAATGTTATAATTTGCCAATAATTCTTTTTGCACTCGATTGCGATCATCTTCTAATCTTTTCTTTAGATTTTTTTGATAGTTAAGCTGTGCCAAACGTTGTTTTTCGATGTCACCTTTCGATTTATAAATGGCTGCCAACTGCATGAATGAGGTTGCTAAATCTGCGGCATGTGCATATTCGTTTTTTGTATGTTCTTCTAAGAATTCTTGTGCTTTTTCGTAATCTCCTAAATGATAATAGGCATTTCCTTTGGTGTATTCTAAATAGTTGATACGCGCTGTATACATATTTTCTTTTGCCTCTATTTTTTCCACAAGCGCAAACATTTCCTCAATAAATGGCAGTAATTCTTTATATTTTTCTTCTGATTGAAGCAGCGTAATTTTAGCCCAATCCATCACTAAAATATTTTCCGGATTTCCAGAAACTTCCGCTACTTTGTATCCTTCTTGCAGATATTTATATGCTTTTTCATAGTTTTTTTCATTGATCCATATTCGCGTTAAATCATGATACAGCAATACAATTTCTCCTTTATTGTCTAGTTCTTGTTGAATTTTAAGTGCTTTTTCATAGTATTTTTTTGCTTTATCACGATATTGCATTTTTTGATACGTATCGCCCAAAACATCATAAGAATAAGCTAATGAGGCATCATCTTCATTATTTGTAGCATGTTGTATGGCAAGGTAACTGTACGAAAGTGCTTTTCCAAAGCTATATCCACGTGCGAGATTAAACGCTTGCAGATTTAGTTTTTTAATACTATCAGCAGACACTTCTTGCGCACACAATTGTGAGCACATACATAAGCAAAGGACGATATGTAAAAACTTCCTATTCTTCATTTGCTCCATGTATTACTGACTCAATTTTATCATACAACATTTCTGGCTCAAAGGGTTTGCTGATGACGCCGCTAATTTTTGCATCGACCACTTTTGCATACGCATCCGATATTTCCATTGCTGTTAATAAAATGATAGGAATGTTGTTATTATTGTCTCTAATTTTCTGAATAGTTTCAATACCGTTTAGTTTTGGCATAAACATATCCATCAATATCAAGTCAAAATCTTGCCGATCTAAAATTTCCAACGCCGAAAAACCACTGTGAACTACTTTTGTTTGCACTTGTTGACGTTGCAGTATTTTTTCCGTCAACAAGCCATTTACAGCGTTGTCATCTACAATTAAAATTTTCAGATTGTGAAGATTGTATATTTTATCTTCATAATCTTGTTCAGACATTTCAGAAATTTCTGTTTTTCGCAATAACAATTCAAAATAAAATTCAGAACCTTTGTTTAGCACGCTTCGCAAATGCAATTTGGACTTTAGTACTTTTAATAAATTATTTACGGTGGTTAATCCTAAACCTAAATCGAGATATCCATTATCTTCTCTTAAAATGATTCCTTTTTCCAGATTTTCAAAAATGATATGTTTTTTCTGTTGTGGAATTCCCAAACCATTATCTTTTACGGAAAATTTTAAGGTAACTGTTTCGGATGTTTCAGCTACTTGATTGATTTTCAATCGAATACTCGCTTCCATATTGTGACGAACAGCGTTGTCGAGTAAATTGAAAAGGATTTGCGAGATTTTTAAACTATCGCCCAATAATTGATCTGGAATCTGTTCATCGATGTTAACGTCAATTATATTTTTGTTTTCTTTTACCAAGAAATTCACAGACGTAATTACATTTTTGACACTTTTTTTGATATCTACATTTTCTTCGATAATTTTCATTTTACTAGCTTCCATTTTATTCATTTGCAGAATATTATTGATGATTGCGAGTAAATGTTCTCCAGAAAATTTTAATGATTTTAAATACCGTTCTTGGTATTCTTCGGGTTTTTCTAACAATAATAAGTTGGTCATTCCGATAATTGCATACAAAGGTGTGCGCAATTCATGACTGATTAATGAGAAGAAATTTGATCTAATTTTTGATACATTTTCAATTTGTTTCTTTGCTTCAAACAATTGCTTATTCTGTGCGCTTAGTAAGGCGTTTGTTTTAATTCTCGCACGTTGATTCAAATAGAAAACGCCTGTTAATAAGGCTAAAAGAATCAAAATAACAACTAAAATAGACGTTAGTTTTTTATAGTTAGCAATGTACATTTCTTTGTCGGCTTGCTCTTCTTCTATATTTTCCAAACGTCCTTCATAATCATCAATTCCATATTTTAAGACAATTTCGGAAAGCGTTTTATCTTTTTGCTGAACGTTGAATGCTTCATAAAAAGATATGTGTTTTTCCAGCGCAGCTAGTTCTGCTTCTTTATCCTGTTTTTTAGCATATACTTTCGCAAGACTTTCATAAGTCAACGATAGCAATTCAATATGATTTTCATTGAAAGGATCACAAAAGGAAATTGCTTTTTGATACTGTTTTTCTGCATCAACTATTTTTCCTTGCCCAAATAAAGCTTCTCCACTAAAGTAATATGAGTTTTGCAAAATGTTGGATATGGCTAGATAATTTGGGTTATCAGTACAATACGCAATCACTTTTTCAAAGTAATCTTCCGCAAGTATATATTTTTTTTCACTTAAATATAATTGACCAATATTGTATTTTGGATAAATAGAACTAAAGTCATTAGAAAACTTTTCGGAAAGCGTTAGACTTTCTTGCAATTGTTTTTCAGCCGCTTCATATTCGTTATTTTTATATAAATAATATCCAATATTATTATACAATTTCATCAAGCCTTTTTCATTGTTAGAACGCTTGTAAAAAGGAATTGCATTTTTATAATTTTCAATAGCGAGTGCGCCATATTGCATTCGAATGTACACAATACCTAAAGTTCGATAACTTTCTGCGATCAAACTATCATTTTCTAAAAGAGTTGCCTGTTTTAAAGCTTCTTGACTTTGTTGAAGTGCTTGATTAAATTTTCGCTGTAAAGAGAGTTCATTTGCTGCTGTTTGCAACTGAATAATGCTGTCTTTATCTAAGGTACGACTAGTTTGTCCGTACACATTAGATACAAATATGAGTAGTAAAAACAGTAAAAAAACACGTATGGTAATCATGTTTATGGACTAGACTAAAATCTGCCGAAAAAGATACAAAAATTAGTGAAGCATTCTAATCTTTTAACGCATACTTCGTAAATAATTATTTTTGCAGATCCATCATCACATAGTATCTTGGATCGTCAACCGCATCTTCAATCACATTTGCCAATTTTGGAGAAGCTTTTACCATTAAGGCTTTACAATCTTCGCTTAAATGTTTGATTCGCAATTGTTTTCCTTCTGTATCGTACTTTTGAATCAGATTAAAAATGGCTTCCAACGCTGAATGATCGGAAACTCTAGATTCCATAAAGTCAATCACTACTTTTTCAGGATCATTTTTAATATCAAACTTATTGTTGAATGCTTGAATACTTCCAAAAAATAAAGGTCCGAAAATCTCGTATACTTTGGTTCCATCATCTTGAATATGTTTTCTTGCTCGAATGCGTTTTGCATTTTCCCATGAAAATACGAGTGCAGAAATAATAACACCTGCAATAACGGCAACTGCTAAATCTTTCCAAACGGTAATTAATGATACGGCAATCAATACAATCGCATCACTTACTGGAATTTTGTTTAAAATTCTAAAACTACTCCATGCAAATGTTCCAATAACCACCATAAACATTACGCCAACTAAAGCTGCAATAGGCACTTGTTCTATGAGACCTGATGCAAATAAGATGAAACATAATAATGCCAACGCTGCCACAATTCCGGATAATCTTCCGCGTCCGCCACCTTTTATATTAATGATCGATTGTCCAATCATGGCGCAACCGCCCATTCCGCCAAACAAACCGTTTAAAATATTTGCGCCACCTTGTGCCAAACATTCACGATTACTATTTCCACGGGTTTCCGTCAATTCATCCACTAAATTTAAGGTCATTAAGGATTCTATCAAACCAATCGCTGCTAAAATAAACGCATAAGGTGCCATAATTAATAGATTTTCGATTGACCATAATTCAGCAGAAAATATCCCTGCTTGAAATTCTGGCAAGCCACCTTTTAATCCAGTTGCTGTTCCGCCACTACCTTCTACTATAAATGATTTTACCGTTGCTACGTCAACATTTCCGAAAATTACAATAGCAGAAACAACAATAATGGCAATTAATGCTTCTGGTAATTTTTTGGTTAATTTTGGCAATCCCCACATAATTAACATCGTCAATCCTACCAAACCGAGCGTAAACCATAAAGCAGTTCCTTCGAGCCACGTTTTTGCATCTCCTGTTCCAGTTTTGAACATTTCTAATTGCGACATAAAAATGACAATTGCCAAACCGTTTACAAATCCCATCATGACAGGATGTGGAATCAATCGGACAAATTTTCCCAATTTAAAAATTCCTGCCATTGCTTGAATCACTCCAACCATCAACAACGTAATGAACAAAAACTGTAATCCTTGTTCGCCCAATCCGCTTTCGAGTCCAAATTCGTTTCCTTTTGCCACCAACGCAACCATAACAACTGCCATAGCACCTGTTGCGCCAGAAATCATGCCTGGTCGTCCACCAAAAATAGCGGTAATAATCCCCATCATAAACGCGCCATACAATCCTACTATCGGTGGAACGCCTGCTACAAAGGCAAACGCAACCGCTTCTGGCACTAACGCCAAAGCTACTGTCAATCCACTTAAAATATCATTCTTGGCATTCGCTGCTCTCTTTCTAATAAACTCAGTCATAATAATTTGCTCTAATTTTTCTTAATTTTAAGAAGCGGCAAAAATACAGTTATTATTTCTCCTCACAAGTTTTTGAGAATATCAAATTATAATGTTTTCCTGTGTTTGAATAGATATGAATGATTTTATAAACGAATGTTTTTGATTTTTTGATTATGTTTGACAAGCCAAAACCGCTTTCCATGAAAAAAGTACTTTTCCTTTTATCACTTTCAATTTTAGTTGCGTGTAATTCAGAAAAAAAATCTTCCGAAGTTGACACAGATTTTACAACACTATTTGAAAAATCAGGTGGAACGCAAACGCCAACCTACCCAGAAGTGATTTCGTATTATGAAAAATTAGCTGAAAGTTATGCTGAAATTCACTTGGAAACTATCGGACATACAGATGCTGGCTTTCCACTACATTTAGTCACTTTTAATCCAGATGGAAATTTTAATTTTGATCTAATTCGAGCTGAAAAAACCATTTTATTAGTCAATAATGGCATTCATCCTGGCGAAAGCGACGGAATTGACGCCACCATGATGCTTTTCCGAGATTTGGCAAACGGCACTAAAAAAGCACCAAAAAATGTATTGATTACAGCGATTCCTGTGTATAATATTGGCGGAAGTTTGAATCGAAATTCGGGTACAAGAGCCAATCAAAATGGTCCTGAAGCGTATGGTTTTCGCGGGAATGCGCAAAATTATGATTTGAATCGTGATTTTATCAAATCGGACACTCGAAATGCCAAAGCGTTTGCAGAAATTTTCCACAAAGTACAACCTGATGTTTTTGTAGACAATCATGTGAGTAATGGCGCAGATTATCAATATACGTTGACACATTTGTTTACACAGCATAACAAATTGGGCAATGAAGCGGGCACTTTTTTACACGAAACCATGATGCCCGATTTAGAACAAACCTTACAAGAAAATGAGTGGGACATTACACCGTATGTGAATGTTTTTGGTAGAACGCCCGAAGCTGGATTTTCACAGTTTTTTGACTCGCCACGCTATTCCACAGGCTATACAACATTATTTAATACGCTCGGTTTAATGGTGGAAACACACATGTTAAAACCTTATAAACAACGTGTAGAAGGCACATACGCATTGATGGACGCATTGATTCAAAATATTGAAACCAAACATCATCAAGACATTAAATTGATTCGTGAACAAACACATCAATCTTTTTTGAAAGCTAAAACATATCCAATTCAGTGGGAATTGGACAACAGCAAACAATCCATGCTGAATTTTAAAGGCTATGAAGGAAATTTTATCGATAGTGATTTGACAGGTCAAAAACGATTGAAATATGATCAAACGAAACCTTTTACCAAAGAAGTAACGTATTCAAATTATTTTAAACCTAAAAAAGAAGTAACCGTTCCAAAAGCATACATTATTCCGAAAGGTTGGTATTCTATTATTGATCTTTTACAGTTGAATAAAGTAATTATGAAAACTATTGAAAATGATACTGTTATCGAGGTAGAAACCTATCATATTAAAGATTATAAAACCTATACAAATCCGTATGAAGGACATTATCCACATTACAATACGGAAGTAACGAAGACAGGACAAAAGATTGGTTTTCAAAAAGGCGATATCATTGTACAAACCAATCAACCAGCATTTCGATATTTGCTAGAAACGTTAGAACCTGAAGCGGTAGATTCATTTTTTAATTGGAACTTTTTTGATACCATTTTACAGCAAAAAGAAGGATTTTCGGCGTATGTTTTTGAAGATGAAGCAAAAGTATTATTGGCGAATAATCCTGAATGGGAAACAGCATTTTTAGCACTGAAAGCAAAAGATACAGCATTTGCGAATAGCGCATCCAAGCAATTACATTGGATTTATGAAAAATCGGATCATTATGAAAAAGCACATTTGAGATATCCTGTTTTTAGGATTCTTAGATGAGGTTAGACGGTTAGACGGTTAGACGGTTAGACGGTTAGACAAAAATAAAAAACTTAGTAAATCTAATTAATCTAAGAAGTCGAAAGATCTAAAATGTCGAAGTCAAAACAACAACTTTATATTTTCATACGAATTTTGAAGTGCTTCTTGGCTTTGTGCTTCATTTTTCCATGCTACTTCCATTATTCCTTCTGCTTCTTCGGGTTGTAATATTCCGTCATAAGTAGTTTTCATGGCATACCAATGTGTTAATTTTAAACGGTATTCACCATTTCGTTTGAATACATGATAGGTATTTAGCAAGAAATCAGTGATTTTTAAATCTTTTACGCCTGTTTCTTCAACCACTTCACGAATGGCGGTTTGCTCTATATTTTCGCGCTTTTCCGTTTTTCCTTTTGGCAAATCCCACTTTCCATTTCTAAAAATAAACAATACTTCATCTTTTGTGTTTTTTACCAAACCGCCTGCGGCTTCTACCAAAGGCAATTTTGTGTACAAAAGTGGCAATAATTCGTCAAAATTGTCGTGATAAAGTATCGCTTTATCTATTTTTCCAGAAGTCACTTTTTCTATAAGCCATTCAAAATCAATATCTTTGAGCAAGAAGGTGTTAGAAATTTCACTTTTTTGTATTTTATTAGATAGAATAATGAGCTTTTCATTGATAAAAACTTTATACATTTGCATTATGATTTTTGATAAAAATACAGCTAAAAAGACTGCCGAATTATTATTGCAAATTAACGCAATTAAATTACAACCGCAAGAACCTTTTACATGGGCTTCTGGTTGGAAGTCTCCAATATATTGTGATAACAGAATCACATTATCATTTCCTCCAATACGTAATTATTTGAGAGAACAGTTCGCAAAGTACATTGAAAAAGAATACGGAAAGCCCGATGTCATTGCTGGTGTAGCTACTGGCGCTATTGGAATTGGAATTTTAGTAGCCGAATATTTGAGTCTTCCATTTATTTATGTGCGACCTGAAGAAAAGAAACACGGAAGACAAAATAAAATTGAAGGACTGATTCAAAAAGGACAAAATGTAGTAGTGATTGAAGATTTAATCAGTACTGGAAAAAGTAGTTTAAATGCCGTACAAGCCATCAAAGAAGCGGAGATGAATGTAAAAGGTATGGTCGCTATTTTTTCGTATAATTTTGAAATTGCCAAACAAAATTTCAAGGATGCAGATGTAGCATTACACACGTTAAGCAACTACGAAAATCTTTTGGAACAAGCGTTAGATACCAATTATATAACGGCTGCTGAACTTGAGACTTTAGAAAATTGGCGAAAAGATCCTGCGAATTGGAATGCTAATTGATAAAAATACCGAAAAATAATACTATGAATTTAGAAAGCCCAAAAGTGACCGTTCAAAAATCACCACAAGAATTGTATGATTTTTTGACCAATGTTGAGAATTTTGAAAAATTAATGCCCGAAAGCATTAGTAAATTTGAAGTTTTGGCAGAAGATAAGTTTCTTTTCGCATTGAAAGGGATGCCCGAAATTATTTTAAAATTAAAAGAAAGTACGCCTCCAAATCAAGTTGTTTTGGGTGCTGCTTCTGACAAATTACCTTTCACCCTTACTGGAAACATTCAGGAATTAGCGGATGGAAAAAGTGAAGCACAATTAGTGTTTGAAGGTGATTTTAACCCAATGATGGGAATGATGATTAAAGGACCTATTAGTAAATTTATCAATACGCTTGCAGAAAATATGGGTAAATTATAAATTGTACTCAATACATACACTGAAGCCGAATAAATGCCTGTTTATTCGGCTTTTTTTGTTTCTATTTTAGTCAAATTTCAGATCATAAAAAGCTACGTTTCATAGTACTTCTCGATACAATTTTCTATTGAAAATCACTAGAAGTGACGCTTCTAAAAAGTGTAAATAATCTAAGCATATCTAATAAAGTCTAGTAATCTAACTTGTCTAACAATCCAAGAAGTCTAGCTTAATACATCAACTTAATTTCCTTCAAATCAAACGCCTTTAAAATTTCATCTTCAAGTAATATTTGCAACTTTCCATCTTCTGCAATTCCTTGAATAAATCCCATAAACAATTCACCATTAGGTGCTTTAAACGTAGATGGTTTATTTTTTCGAAATAATAACGATTCATATTCTTCTTTCAATATATCAAAAGCGCGCTCGGTAATTAAATGTGCATATTTTTGTAATTGTGCGGTGATTTGAAGCATCACCTCATCCAAATCATAATGTGTTCCTGTAATTTTTTTTAACGAAGAAGCATTTAGTCCTACTTCAAAATTAGTTTGATTTACATTTAAGCCAATTCCAATAATCGCTGCTGTCATTTTGCTACTTTGTATGACATTTTCAATCAAAATTCCACATATTTTTTGATTCTCTGACAAAATGTCGTTTGGCCATTTAATGACTAATTTCGGAATGTTGAAATACTTTAACGCATTATAAATAGCCAATGAAGTTGCCATACTGATATAAAAACCTTCATGAGTTTCTAAACAAGAAATCTTTTTGAAGACGCTAAACGTAAGGTTTTTGCCTTTTTCAGCGTTCCATTTTGTTCCCATCTGACCTTTTCCAGCAGTTTGTAAAGCTGCGATCACTACTGTGAAATCAGCTAAATTTTCTTGTATACTTAGCTGTCGCAAATAAGTATTTGTGGAATCAATGGCATCAAGTTTGATTGTTTTCATCGTATATTTAAAAAATCTTTAGATATTCTTATGATAAAGGAGTTACAAATAACATTTAAAAGTAATACTTTTGTACAAAATATAATTAATTGAATGACAAAAACTAAGGTTAGCACGGATCAATTGATCACAGGCATCATCAAAGGGATAGAAGAAGTAAAAGGAAATGATATCACCATCTTAGACTTACGCGAAATAGAAAATACAGTTTGTGACTACTTTATAATATGTAATGGAACTTCAAACACGCAAGTAAATGCCATTGTAGGTTCTGTTCAAAAAATGGTTAGTAAAGAATTAAAAGACAAACCATGGCACATAGAAGGTTCTGAAAATGCTGAATGGGTTTTGATGGATTATGTGAATGTTGTAGTTCATGTATTTCAAAAACACATCCGCGAATTTTATGATATAGAAGGACTTTGGGGAGATGCAAAAGTAACTTCTATTCAAGGAAATTATTAAAAATTACATTTTAATTTAATGGCAAAAGATAACAAAAACACAACAAAAAAGCCTAAATTCAATGCATATTGGATTTATGGATTAATCGGGATTTTTCTGGTTTTCTTGATATTTTCAAATGATTCAGATTCAAATGATAAAGTTTCAATAACTAAATTTAAAGAGTTAATTAAAACGAATGATTTTGAAAAGGTAACGGTATACACAAATGCACCATTTGCAGAAGTTTATTTAAAAAAAGGAGCCGCAGAAAAAGATACCTACAAAAATATTGTAACAAAAAAAGGAAATTTTTCTTTCATCGGAAAAAGTCCAGATTTCACTATCAAATATGTTGATCGATCAAATTTTGCAGAATATCTCGACAATATTAAGAAAGAAGACAATCTTGATTTTGATATTGCTTCTGACCAACAAAGCAATACTATTTCAAGTTTTCTTATCAGCATTTTACCATTCGTATTAATCATTGCGGTTTGGATTTTTATCATGCGCAGAATGTCTGGCGGTGGCGGTGGCGGTGCTGGCGGACAAATTTTCAATATTGGAAAATCGAAAGCGAAGTTATTTGATGAAAAAACAGACATCAAAATATCATTTAAAGATGTTGCTGGTTTAGAAGGTGCAAAAGAAGAAGTGCAAGAAATTGTAGATTTCTTAAAGAATCCTGAAAAATATACTTCTTTAGGTGGAAAAATTCCAAAAGGAGCTTTATTAGTCGGACAACCTGGAACTGGTAAAACTTTGCTTGCAAAAGCCGTTGCCGGAGAAGCTAAAGTACCGTTCTTCTCGCTTTCTGGTTCAGATTTCGTAGAAATGTTTGTCGGTGTTGGAGCTTCTAGAGTTCGTGATTTATTTAAACAAGCAAAAGAAAAATCGCCTGCAATCATATTTATTGATGAAATTGATGCGATAGGTCGCGCACGTGGAAAAAACAATTTTACAGGTTCTAACGACGAACGCGAAAATACATTAAACCAATTGTTAACTGAAATGGACGGTTTTGGCACCAACACAAATGTAATTGTAATGGCTGCCACGAACCGAGCAGATATTTTAGATAAAGCATTAATGCGTGCTGGACGTTTTGACAGACAGATTTATGTAGATCTTCCAGATTTAAATGAACGTAAAGAAATCTTTGAAGTGCATTTAAAACCGCTGAAAAAAGATGAAAATTTAGATACCGATTTCTTATCGAAACAAACACCTGGTTTCTCTGGAGCTGATATTGCAAACGTATGTAATGAAGCTGCTTTAATTGCCGCAAGAAAAGGAAAGAAAGCTGTTGAGAAACAAGATTTCTTAGACGCTGTTGATAGAATTGTAGGCGGATTGGAAAAGAAAAATAAAATCATCAAGCCAGAAGAAAAACGTAGAATTGCCTATCATGAAGCTGGACACGCTACTATAAGCTGGATGACAGAACATGCCGATCCTTTAGTAAAAGTTACCATTGTTCCTAGAGGACAAGCGCTTGGAGCTGCATGGTATTTACCAGAAGAAAGACAAATTACTACAAAAGAACAACTGTTAGATAAAATGTGTTCGTTACTCGGTGGACGTGCCGCAGAAGAAGTAGAAATGGGGAATTACTCCACAGGCGCTCAAAACGACTTGGAAAGAACTACCAAACAAGCTTCTGCCATGGTTACAATTTATGGATTGAGTGATGAAATTGGACATTTATCATACTATGACAGTACAGGACAAACTGACAATGCTTTCATAAAACCATATTCAGAAAAAACAGCGGAAAAGATTGATGCTGAAATTCGAAAAATGGTAGACACACAGTACAACAGAGCTGTTCAAATTTTAAGAGATAATAAAGATAAACTAACAACACTTGCAGAATTACTTCTAGAAAAAGAAGTGATCTTTAAAGATGACTTGGAAGTAATTTTCGGAGCAAGAACGTTTGTAAAATCTGACGTAGCTGAAAAAACAGTAGAATAGTTCATCATTTTAAGAAATATTTATATTTAAAAAATCTCGATTTATCGTTAGATACATCGAGATTTTCTATCTTTGAAATAAATTGTTTCTAACATAAAACTACAATTGACTCCATGAGTCTTTTTAAAAAAATTTTCGGCGCTAAATCTAAACCTCAACAAGAAGACGATTCTTTGGATGAGCGTGGTAAATATATGCCACAGATTGAGCTTCCTATTGACGAACGTTTCACGATTAATTTCCGCAAAAACGGTGGTAAATTTTTATACTGTGATTCTTTTACAGACGTTTACAATAGTTTAGAAAATATCTTAATTGAAAATGGTTGGGAAGGAAAAGAAGCTTTATGCTTCGATCCACAATTACAAGAACGATTTGATAATTTTGACTTGAAGTTTTCACGCATCAACATGAATGCGAGTTTTTATTTAGCTTCCTGCGAATATTTAATTGCGGATAATGGTTCTATCTTAGTGTGTTCCAATCAAATCAAAGAAAAAAAACTCAATGATTTACCCGATAATTTTGTAATTCTTGCTACAACAAGTCAGCTCGTTGGCTCTATTGGCGAAGGTTTACGTGGTATTAAAAACAAATACATGTCAAACATTCCTAGCAATATTACAACCATCAAGCATTTTCAAGTACTCGAAGAAAAGGACTTTTTATCTTATGGAAGTAGCTCAAAAAACTTATATTTGCTGCTCTTGGAAGACCTCTAAAATGAAAGAACTTTTAACACGATCTTTAACTGGATTAGTTTTTATATCACTATTAATTTTTTCAGTGTTTTATTCTGAAGCGGCTATTTTGGCTGTGTTCACTATATTTGGATTGTTGTGTTTGTTTGAATTTAGCAGACTCATTAACCTTAAAGGCTTTATTCAGTACATCATTTTTTTAATCACGCTTGGGGTATTTGTTTTTTGGAAACAGCTTCAACCAGAAATTCAAATTGAAGAAGCCACTTTAATTCTATTGGTATTTTCCATATTTGTCTCACTATTTTTAATCAGAGACTTATTCACCAAAAAAGCTATTCCACTATTCAAATTTAAAAAATACTTACTCACTACTTTCTATCTCAGTAGTGGTTTCGCCTTTCTATTATTAATTCCTCTTGCCACTAACAACCACAATCCGTATATCATTTTAGGAAGTTTTATTTTGGTTTGGGTAAACGATTCATTTGCGTATATCACAGGGAAAAATTTTGGTCGACAAAAATTATTTGCAAGTATTTCTCCTAAAAAAACAGTAGAAGGTTTTTTAGGTGGTTTACTTTTTTCTTGTATTGCTAGCTATTTTATAGCTAAATTTACAGAAACGTCGTTGAGTTTTAGTAATTGGCTTATTTTAGCAATTATTATAAGTTCTATTGGTACTATTGGTGATTTAATTCAGTCAAAGTTCAAAAGACAAGCCAATGTAAAAGATAGTGGTTCTATACTTCCAGGACATGGAGGTATTTTTGACCGATTGGACAGCATGCTATTTTCTGCGCCATTTATTTATTTGTTTTTAAAGATATTACATTATGTTTCATAAAGAAGGATATAAAATTATCATCGTAACATTTATCATTGTTTCGGCTATTGTTATAACTGCTGATAAAATTGATATTAATTGGTTAAAATATACATTGCAAGCCATTGCGGTTGTATTTTTAATTTTAATTCTACAATTTTTTAGAAATCCTAAACGTGTCACAGCCAAAAATGATGCGCATGTGATTTCGCCGGTTGACGGAAAAGTAGTAGTCATTGAAGAAGTATTTGAAAAAGAATATTTTAAAGATCAGCGTTTGCAAGTATCCATTTTTATGTCGCCTATCAACGTTCATGTAACGCGATATGGAATTGGCGGATTGGTAAAATATAGTAAATATCATCCAGGGAAATTTTTAGTTGCTTGGCATCCAAAATCTTCGGAAGAAAACGAACGTACTTCTGTTGTGGTAGACAATCCAATCTACGGAAGTATTTTATACCGACAAGTTGCAGGCGCGTTAGCAAAAAGAATCGTAAATTATGCCGAAGAAGGCATGCAAGTCGTTCAAGGTGAAGACGCTGGATTTATCAAATTTGGTTCGCGTGTCGATTTATATTTACCGTTAGACACTAAAATCAACGTAAAACTCAACCAAACTGTCAAAGGTGGCGTGGATATTATCGCAATGAAATAATGAGTAATTCAGAATTAGACATAGCATTTTACGAAGCCGTTGAACGCGTAAATAGCAGTACGGAAGCGTTTCCGGCTGATTTTTTATTGCGTCTCTATGCGTATTACAAAAAAGCTACGAATAATTACGACAAACCAAGCAGTCGCAGACCCATTATCAATGCATTTAAAATGAATGCGTTATTACAAACACAAAACATTTCTCCTGAAGAAGCAAAAACTGCCTACACTGAATTGGTAAATTCATACTTTGAATCCAAATAAAACGCTGCAATTGCCAACTTGGCTAAAACTGTGTTTGTTTTTCATTACATGGTTTGCCTTATTGCTCTTTTTTGAAATTTTAAGTTTTTATTTAGTTCCAGAGTTGTCCGAATTTAGTCCAAAAATAAGAACATTCTCAACACGAATCATTGGTCACTTATTTCAATTAACTGCAACATTGAGCAGTATTTGGATTTTTACAAGATATATAGACAAAGTTCCGTTCATTTCCATTGGATTTTATACCAAAGGAAGATTCAAAGAGTTTGTTTCGGGTTTCTTCTTAGGAGTTATAATTATGGTAATTGCTTTTTTTCTTTTACTTAGTTTGAATGAAATTGCATTCGATTCCTATATTTTAAACTTAAAATCGATTGTATTTTCGATCATTTTCTTTATGTCAGTTTCCATGTTGGAAGAAACACTGTGCAGAGGTTATATTTTAGGAGAATTATTAAAATCATCCAAAAAATATGTTGCATTGGTCGTTTCTTCGTGCATTTTTACGGCATTACATTCCTTCAATCCAAACATGGCAACAATTCCTGTATTGAACTTATTTTTAGCGGGAATTTTACTTGGAATCGCCTATATCTACACTAAAAATTTATGGTTTCCGATGGCATTACATTTCAGTTGGAATTTTTTCCAAGGAACTATTTTTGGTTTTGAAGTGAGCGGACAAAAACTGTATTCCGTAATTCAACAATCACGAACTGAAGATAACTTTATAAACGGCGGAAATTTTGGTTTTGAAGGTTCACTCCTAGCGACTTTACTGATGTTGATTGTTATTTTTATGATTGATTGGTATTATGGGAAGAAGACTTCTTAGATTTGCTTTGCTCTTCAAAAATTCTTACCCTAAAATGATTACTACACTGCGGAAAAAGAATCCGTCATCTATTTTTATCTAATACCATTTTCACTTTAAATTTACCCACAAAAACTTGGGCTTTTTCCTTTATTCTTCAAAATAAAATTTAACCGTAGCTATGCTTGCATTTTTTTTTTTGCCTAAAGAAAAAATAACTGCCTTTTTATGGAGTAATTTCAAAACATAACTGGTATAACACAAGTTTAATAGGTTTTGTATAATTTAAAATTGACAAAAAAAATGTATCTTAACCCATTGTGCATTTTGAATTCAAAAGTATGATAAAGCGTCCGTTCGAGTGATTTTGAGGCACGAAAAATCGTATCGAGAATCGAATTGACGAATTTTATCAAAATACACAACGGGTTATCTTAGCATATATTAAACACTTTTATCATCATGAAAAACATACTGTTCTTACTATTTTTTCTTTCCACACTTTTAAGTTTTAGTCAAGAAAACAAACATCCAATTGATGTTGAAAATAACAGATGTATCGAAAATGCAGTGCCAACTACGATCGGAAGTATCAAGTGTGAACAAGCTGCATTGGCTTCTTGGAAAACTGAAATGGACACGATTTTAAAAAAATTAAAAGCAAATTCAACACTTTTAGATATTTCATTGTTGGAAGAAACACAATCAAAATGGCTGGCATTTCATCAATCAAATGTAAAATTCTACTATTCATACTATCAAATTCACTATCAAGGCGGATCTATGGCAATGGCAGCCGCTATTAGTTACGAAAAAAGACACTTGCGTGAACGTGTATTGTATTTATTGGATTTGTATGAAGAACTTCAGGATTAACGATAGACGATTGTTAATTTAGATATTTGTTAATTTGAAAATGTAAAAGCTTTTTGCTTTCTAGTAACCGACAACTTTCAACTGAAAACCGACAACTGAAAACTGAAAACTAAAATTCCGTAGTTTCTAAAAACAACTATCATTTGTAGCGACATTTGCTTATATTTGTAGTAACGTAGATTATTAAACCCAAACGTTATGAAAAATATTCAAGGAAACATCAAGCATTTACGAGCGCTCAAAGGGTTTTCGCAAGAGCGTTTTGCCGAAGAATTAGGTTGGACGCGTTCAATGGTAGGTTCGTATGAAGAAGGACGATCCGAACCACCAATTGATCGCTTGATCGATATATCAAACTATTTCAAATTACCCATTGATATTTTAGTCAAAAACGATTTATCCAAAACAAAAGAGACTTTGTTTATGCAACTTGGAAATCAACGCTTGTTGTTTCCGATTACGGTAGATGAAAATGATGAAGAACTCATCGAAATCATTCCTACATCAGCTTCTGCGGGCTATTTAGCAGGTTATGCCGATCCTGAATATATTGAACAATTACAAAAAATAAAGTTACCATTTCTGCCCACAGGAACGCATCGTGCATTTCCGATTAAAGGCGATTCCATGTTGCCAGTAAAAGACGGTTCGTATATTGTGGCAAAATATGTGGATGACATTTCAGATGTAAAAGATGGTCGCACATACATCGTATTGACAAAGAATGACGGCTTGGTCTACAAACGTGTACACAAGCACTTTACGGGACAAGCGTTGATATTGAGTAGCGATAATAAAGCCTACGAACCGTATCATGTGCCGATGGAAGATATTTTGGAAATTTGGGCGTTTACATGTTGCATCAATACGCAAGAATATGATGAAAAAGAATTAAAATTAAGCAGTATTATGGCGATGTTTCGCGAGTTGCAAGTAGAATTAGAAGCTGTTCAAAAAATGTCCTAATCTATGTCTGAGAATCAAATGTATACCATTATTGATGTGGAAACTACAGGACGTAGCAACCAAATTACGGAGATATCTATTTTTAAGTTTGATGGAACAAAAATCATTGATGAATTTACTTCGTTGGTCAATCCGAACACCTTAATTCCGGTGCATATTACGACCTTAACGGGAATTGACAATGCGCTCGTTGCTAACGCGCCAACCTTTGCAGAAATTGCCGAAGATATTTTAAATATTACCCAAGACACGATTTTTGTCGCACACAATGTCAACTTTGATTACAATGTCATTCGCAATGAATTCAAAAATATTCATATCGATTTTAATCGAAAAAAACTATGTACCGTTCGATTGTCTCGCACCTTACTTCCGGGATACAAATCGTATAGTTTAGGAAAATTGTGCAAAGCGTTGGATATTCCGCTTTCGGACAGACACCGAGCTCGTGGCGACGCAACCGCAACCGTGATTTTGTTTGAATTATTGTTAGCTCAAAAAGATGCCGAAGTTACTTTTCAGAAGTTTTTAAAACCAAGTTCTAAAGAAGCGACACTTCCGCCCAATTTACCAAGTCACACCTTTAATTCCTTGCCAAAAAAACCCGGGATTTATTATTTTAAAGATAAAAAAGGCAAGATTATTTATGTCGGAAAAGCCAAAGATATTCAAAAACGCGTGTTGAGTCATTTTTACAACAAATCAAAAAAGGAACTCGATTTATGTAGAGAAACTGCCGATATTGACTTTGAACTTTCGGGAAGTGAATTGGTTGCCTTGTTGATGGAAGATGCCGCTATCAAACATCATTATCCGAGCTACAATAGTGCTTCCAAACGCAAAACAAAAAGCTATGCTATTTTTGAATATTCCGATCGTGGTGGCGTAAAACATTTGGCTTTTAATGATGCCAAAATGATTGCGAATCCGTTATTGGTATTTTATAATATTCGCGATTGCAGAACCTATTTGGAACGGTTGTGTATGCAGTTTGAGTTGTGTCCGAAGTACTGTCATTTGCAGGAAAACGTAAAAGAATGTTCGCACTTTTTAATCCAATCGTGCAAAGGAATTTGCAAACAGGAAGAAGAAATTGAACTTTACAACGAACGTGTCGAGTTGGCAATGGCGCATTCGCGAGAAGCGTCTCAAAATGTCGTCATCAAGCAAAAAGGACGCACTGCCAATGAAGAAGCGTTTGTATTGGTCAAAAACGGTTTGTATTTGGGCTACGGATTTATTGATTTTGATGTACAAATCAGTCACACTGACGAATTGGAAGATCATCTTATCAAACAAAAAGATAATGTAGATGTGCAACGAATTTTACGGAAGGTGTTGTTGGATGGGAAGATGAAGAAGGATTTGGTTTTTGAGGTAAATAATTAGCTAATTTTTTTATTACTATCTTACAATTAAACAGAAACGGAATAAGTAAATTTTAAATTTGCACAGTATAAATTTAAAATTTATTTTTGTTACTCATAGTCAACAATGGTAAAAGTGAATAAAAGTATTATAAATGAACTTCTTAATTCTTATGAGATTACTCTCATAGAGAAACATCTCATTTATTCTTTTCTTCAAAAAAATAATTTAGAATCAAATAAAAGCCCAATAATTTCAGTATTGTTAGCTGATTTTAAAAAGGATTCAGAAATTCATCTACTTGTCTCAACTCTTGATATTACAGACTTAAAACTATTAGAAAATTATCTTGAGCTTTTAATCCCGACAAATGATCGAAAAGTAAATGGAGCATTCTTTACGCCTACTTATGTTGTAGATTTTATAATTAAAGAAGTTTCTCCAAAAAACAAAGATAAATGCCTAGATCCAAGTTGTGGTTGTGGAGCATTTTTAATTGGTTTGGTAGAATATTATCAAAATAATTTTAATAAAAGTGTAAAGCAAACTGTGAAAGAGAATATTTATGGTTCTGATATTCTGAATTATAATGTAAAACGCTCAAAAATAATTTTAGCTCTTTTTGGACTTCTAAATAATGAAATTATTGAAGAATCTGACTTTAATATTTATCATCAAGATAGTTTAAAAGTTGAATGGGAAAACGAATTTGAAATTATTGTTGGAAATCCTCCGTATGTTAAATTTCAAGATTTAAGTGATGAAAATAGACTGTATTTAATTAACCATTGGAAAAGTATTGAAAATGGAACTTTTAACTTGTATTTCGCTTTCTTTGAATTAGGTCATAAATTATTAAGCAAAAACGGAAAGTTAGGATATATTACGCCAAATAATTATTTTACATCTTTAGCAGGTTTATCACTTCGTCAATATTTTTTACAAAAAAAGTGTGTTACTAGAATTGTAGATTTTAGGCATAAGAAAGTTTTTGATGCACAAACATACACTGCTATTACGTTTGTAAATAAAAAAATAAACGAGTCAATTCTATTTGACAAAATTAAAGATGAACAATCTTGTTCAGACTTTTTAATATCAGCAAATGGTTCGCCTAATTATTTAAGAAACTTAGATGTCAATAAATGGCGATTATTAAAAACCAAAGAACAAGAAAATATTAGAATCATTGAAAACATTGGAACTCCGATAAAACAACTATTCAATATTGCTGTTGGCATTGCAACCTTAAAGGATGAAGTATTTTTCGTAGATTCCGCAAACGAAACAAATGGATATTTAACCAAAACCACAGAAAACGGAACTTATTTAATTGAAAAAGAAATCACAAGACCTGTTTACAAAATATCCCAATTTAAAAACCAAAAAGATATTGAAAACAACACTTTGAGAATCATTACTCCGTATTATACAAGTTCAAAAAATGCAGTTCCTATTTTAGAAGGTGAGTTCAAATTTAAATATCCTAAATGTTATGAGTATTTGCTTTCTGAAAAGGAAAAACTAGCCAGTCGTGGTAAAGGAAAAAAAGTTTTTTCTCCTTTTTATGTTTGGGGCAGAACACAAGGAATTACACGATTTGGTAAAAAAATAGTAAACCCAACATTTAGTAAGCATCCAAGATTTTTATTTGTGCCTGAGGAAGATGCTTATTACACAAATGGTTACGGAATTTATTTTGACCGAGATCATTCTAACAAAACTACATTATTTGAGGATTCAACTCACGAAATGTCAAAAGAAGAAAACATTTTAGTTGTTCAGAAAATATTGAATTCTATTGTAATGGATTATTATGTTAGTAATACAAGTGTTTCCATTCAAGGTGGCTTTCCTTGTTATCAAAAGAATTTCATTGAAAAATTTACTATTCCAAACTTTTCAAAAGAAGAAATTGAAATTTTAAATAGTCTTAATGACAAAATGGAGATAGATGATTTTTTAATTGATAAATATCAACTTAATATTCCTGTTCCAAATCTCCTATCATAAGACTTCAATAAGTCACTAATAAAGTTATTATAAGTCAAATTTTCTAAACTACATTTTGTGTCTTTATGAAGAAATCCATCAAAGATTAATTCATCAACAGAATTATAAATTTTTATTGGTGAAACACTAAAATCAACTATTAATAGTGCAACTCTTTCATACTTAAAAAAATCATCTCCTTGATTAACTCTTCCATTTAATGCAGAGAATCCAAAAATATATTCTTGTAATGCATTTTTGGAAGAAGTAGAAATAGGCTTATAAGAAACTATATTTTTTTTCACATCTTTAGAGTCTAACTCTCTTGCTGATAGCAAATAAACTTCGCCAAGCACCATTTTGGGAAGCCTTCTATGTAAATTAAGAGGTTCTGCATACGTTCTTTCAAACATAGTATCTTTATTTTTAGAAAGACTACTTAATTGACTTCTTAGATTTACAGATAATATGTGTTCAGAAAATAATTCGCCATACTTATCAGTCTTACCCGAATGCAAACCATTAAAATCTATTACTTCAGGAATTGGTTTGAAGCTTTCATTTGGAAAAACACAAACATCTTGATATTTATACTTTAGAAAACCAGCTAGTCTAATTTCAGGTTTTGTAGCACCTAATTTTGGTTTTATTAAATCTTCTCTTACACCTTGCATAATCAAATCAGATTTGACAACTTCGTGAAGAATATTGATTGTCTTACTCGAATTAATAACAGAACGTTTGCCAGCTTCACCCTTCGTGATTATAGCATTTTCAATCATTAACTTAATACTTTCTAAACCTTTTAATAAGTCAATCATAAATACTATCGTTAAAAAATTCTCTTACTGTAACTCCAAGTGCGACAGCAATTTTCTCAATATTTACTATCGAAATATTTCTTTGACCGTTTTCAACACTTGCTATGTAGCTTCTGTCTAAATCAGATGCATACGCTAAATCCTTTTGAGACATCTTTTTGACATTTCTTAATTCTTTAATACGATTTCCTATTTTAGACTTTATTTCCACAACTACAAATGTGAGAAAATGTCGACTATAAATCAAAGACTATAAGTAACATTTGAAATGAATTCAATATTGTTCATATTACAATAAAAAAACATCAAAAAAAACCTCCTTCCATCACAATTAAAAACTCAAAATCACTTTGATTTCAAGCCTAAAACGAATACTTTAGAATACGTAAAAAACGACACCTGTTGTACTGTGAATTTCGCTGTAACAAAAGGCTAAACTACAATCATTCATGACACAAAAAGCTTGGAAAGAATTATACGAAGCATCTTCACATTTGACAAAACCAGCACACGCAAAAGCGCTTATTGCCTCCGAAGCTATTCCTGAGATAAAGCGTATGTTATTGGCGGTGACTCGAAATTTCTTAAAGAAAGGAGACGTGCATTTGGGCTTGAAAACGTACATTGATAAAACGTTGCGGAATGACATGACCGACCACATGTTAGCACAGTTACCAACGGATACGGACACACTGGAAACTTGGTCGCAACAAATTTTTGGAAAAGAAAAGTTTGGAATGATATTGAACTCTTTAGAAGCGCATAGCAATGAATTTTCGGAGAAAGCTGCCACCATTGTGCAACCCTTACTCAATATTGCGGGATTGCCATTACAGGGACTTTCATTCCTTTTTTTCATGGGAAATTACGGGTTTACACCTTTCGGAATCCACAAAGAAAACGTTGGTGAAGAAGGCATTCTTTTTCATTTGGGTCCGGGAAAAAAATTATTCTATATGTGGGACGATCCAACATATAATACCATAGCTCACAACACACAAGTTTTTCACAATATTGAGGAAATGTTACCAAAAGCACAATGTTATGAATTGGAACCTGGCGACGCTATGTTTATTCCACACCAAGTGTATCATGTTGCGAATACCGAAGATTTTTCGGTGAGTTTTGTGATGGATTATATAAATCCGCCAATGGATTCTTTTGAAAATGAATTAATTGAACAAACCGCCACAGAACAATTGCGCCATCAACAAACGCATCAAATTCCTGTACAAATGGAAAGCGATCGCAGTTCGTGGAAGTCTTTATTAAATCCTGAATCGATACAGAAAAAAGTAGAAATTGCGCTCCAAAGAAAAATTCTTGCGTTGCAAAGTAATGGAGGAATTGCACTAAAATCGAACAAAATTCATCAATCTCAATTTTCAAATAAATCATTTTCTATTCAAGGAAAAACGATGTTTCCACTACTTATAGATGTGTCCGATGACGAAATGATCATTTTCGCAAGAGGTCATCGCCTCCGCGAGAAAAAACATTCCAATTTTTTACAATTCATTGAAAACTTGAACGACCAAAAAATAGTAAGTTTTGATGAAATTAGAGAACTTTTAGAGCCCGATTGGGATTTGATTGACATTTATGGTTTTTTAGGAAAATTGATCGCTACAGAAAGTGTTCGTGTTGTAATGACATCTTGATTTAGAGAAGGATAATTGCCTTGCGGAAGCTTTCGCTAAATTTAGAAATGATTGTAGTTTCTATGATTTCGGAATGGTAAACACAAATGTTGCGCCGTTTCCTTCAGCACTTTCTACGTAAATTTCACCATCATTGCGTTCAATGATTTTTTTGACCAATGCCAAACCAACTCCAATGGCTTCAATCTTTGAATCTACTTGAAGTTTTTGAAATAGTTCAAAGATTTTTTCGTGATATTTTGTGTCAATTCCCGGACCATTATCGTTTACAAAAAATGTATGTGCCGTTTTTGTTGCCTTGTAATCAATGTGAATTTCTACCTGTTCTTTATCGGAATGTTTGATCGCATTCTGAATTAAATTTTGAAATACTTGTGCTAATTTTGATTCGCTAAAAATGATTCGAGGTAGTTTTTTTTCAAGTGTAATAGTGACATTTTCACACGTATGTTGGCTAATGATGCGTTTTACCAAGGTGTGTACATTGACTTCTTTCCCTTCTTGATCTACATCCATTTGCAACGAATAATTCAGAATTCCTTCCACCAACAAATCCATTTGCCGTACTTGTTGTTTAATTTGCTGTAAACTTTCTTTAGCTACGCCATAAAATTGTTTGTCTTCATCTTCTCCAAGCCAATCGGTTAAGGTGTAAATATTTCGCAAAGGACGTTTTAAATCGTGTGAAACTACATACGCAAATTCTTCTAAATCTTTATTTTTTTCGAGCAATTCTTTGGCTCTATTTTCCAGATCAAGCGTACGTTTTTGTACAATATCTTCCAAATTGATATTTAAGCTTTTTAATTTTTTTTGATAGCGAATAAATCCGTTCATCATTAAAAAAGAAAAGACAAAAATGACAAATAATGATAGTAAAATTGAGCTTTCAGCAACACTATCTAAATTGGAATAATATACATAATAGGATAAATGCAACGCTTGCGAAGCACTATAAATTAACACTAAAATTCGATTGCTCAACAACAATACAGAACCAAATATGAAGACATAAGACACTAACAAACAATCTAATGAAAAATGATTTAAATGGGTCACATACGTTAAATAATGTTGAAACGCCATCGTGGAAAAAAAGACCAACCATCCGTAGTGTTGTAAGATGAATTTGTTTTTTAAATTGGGTAAAATCCCTGCTATTAAAAAAAGTATTGTAAAAATGATATGTCCATAAAAAGGCATGATAATTTCCGGATGGTAATATTTCATAATCTCCAGATAAATAAATGTACTTGGAGCACCAAGACATAGCGTAATACTGCTATTCCTAATTTCAAAAGGTTCTAACCTTCCAAGGTTTTTTAATACGTTTTTGATCATGTTGAAATTATGAAGTTTTTATACAGCTTCCGCGGGAATGGTAAATATAAACGTTGTTCCTTTGCCTAGTTTACTTTCGACATGAATGGTTCCGCCGTTTCTTTCAATGATTTTTTTTACCAACGCCAAGCCAATTCCGATAGAATCTATTTCTTTGTTTACTTGAAGTTTTTGAAACAATTCAAAGATTTTTTCGTGATATTTTTTGTCAATTCCGGGTCCGTTATCTTGTATTGAAAAATGATGCGCTTTTGCTACTTTTTTATATCCTATATGAATTTCTACCAATTCTTTGTCATTGTGTTTGATAGCATTCTGAATTAAATTCTGAAATATTTGCAACAATTGCGATTCATTAAATGACACTCTTGGCAACTGATCTTTAAGTGTGATGATGACATTTTCACTAGAATTTACAGTCATAATACGTGTAACCAAGGTTTGCGCATCTACGGTATTGCTAATTTGTTCTTTATCTATTTGCAAGGAATAATTCAAAATTCCTTCCACCAGCAAATCCATTTGTGTCACTTGCTCTTTAATGAGTCGTAAACTTTGATTGGCTTCCTCGTTAAATTCATACTCATCTTCGTCGGTAAGCCAATCGGTTAAAGTATAAATATTTCGCAACGGGCGTTTTAAATCGTGTGAAACTACATACGCAAATTCTTCTAAATCTTTATTTTTTCGGAGCAATTCTTTGGCTCTATTTTCCAGATCGCGTGTACGTTCTTGAATTCTATTTTCCAATGCTACATTAATCGCTTCTAAGTTTCTTCGGTATCGAATCAACCCATTCATCACCAAAAAAGAAAAGACAAAAATTGTGCTCATAGAGACTAAAATTGCACTTTCTGATATCCGATCTAAGTCAGAATAATATACCCGATATGCCAAATGAATGAGCTGAGAAGCACTGAAAATAATGACGAGTAACCGATTGCTTAACAACAATACAGATCCAAAAATGAAAACATACGTTACTAACAAATAATCTAAGGAGAAATTATTTAGTGCCGTTGCATAGGTAAGATAATATTGAAAAATGATCAAGCTAAAAAACGTAATCCAACCATAATTTTCATTCAGAAATTTACTTTTGAAATACGGAATCAATCCAACGAGTACAAATAATAATGAAAATACAATCTCACCATCATACGGAATAATCAGGTTAGGGTTGTAATACAACATAATCAGCACATATATATAAGTACTGGGACCTGCCAACGCAAACGTAAAACTGCTGTTCTTGACTTCAAAAGGTTCTAATTGTCCAATATCTTTAAGATATTTTAAAACTTTATTCAAGTAATTGATTTTAGATTAAGATTTTAAAGTTATGGAAATGATTCTTAATAACGAGTGTCTAAAAAACTATTTTTTTGTTTGTGTGATTCAACTTTTTTATTTTACTTTGCATTTCAAAGTACTTTACTATGGTAACATCAGATTATTTAAACGATATCAAAGAGATTAAACATCTTATGAATAAATCATCTCGGTTCATTTCGTTGAGTGGACTTTCGGGAATTATGGCTGGAATGTATGCCTTAATTGGCGCTTGGTTTGCCCAACGTGAGTTACAGAAAGTGTATCAACTACAAAGTTCCAATTATGAAAGTGGACACTATACAAGCTCTGCTGATGTTACTATAAATTTACTCATCATTGCAGCAATTGTGGTGGTTTTAGCAATTGTTACTGGAATCATTTTAACACAACGAAAAGCACGCAAAAATGGCGAGAAAATGCTTGATACATCTGCCATCAAGCTATTAATCAACTTTTTGATTCCGTTGGCAACTGGTGGAATTTTTGCCTTAATCATTCTCCAAAAAGGATTGGTTGGATTGATTGCGCCTATCACACTTATATTTTACGGATTGGCTTGTGTCAACGCCAGTAAATTTACACTCGGACATGTTAAATATTTAGGATTCGCTACTATTATTTTAGGATTGATTGCCACACAATATGTAGGCTATGGTTTGTATTTTTGGGCGGTTGGTTTTGGTATATTTCACATTATATATGGCGGATTAATGTATTTTTTAATGGAACGAACTTCTAAATAAGCATTTTGGGAATCATCACAAATATTAATAAAGCTTTTGATCACCGAATTCGTTTGGGCATTATGTCGATTTTGATGGTGAACGAGTTTGCCGATTTTAATATGCTGAAAGAATTATTATCGATCACGGATGGAAACTTGGCAAGTCATGCAAAAGCCTTGGAAAAAGTAGCATATATTAAGGTTGAAAAACAATTTATCGGGCGAAAACCCAATACACGTTATAGCGCGACATCTTTGGGAAGATTGGAGTTTAAAAAACATATTGAAGCCTTGGAACAATTGATCAAAAGTAGCGAATAATTTCACAAACAAAACACATACGAATTCATCATAAAGACTTTCTAAATGAACACAATTAATACACAAAAAATCACAGAACTTTATATCTATAAAAACGACTAGACGTCTCGCCTAGCAAATACAATCACTATTTTTTTATCTATTAACTTTGAATTTCAAAGTACTTTAAAAACTCTACAAATGGAAACACATCAAACAGACAAAAACAACAGTAACAAGTTTTTAACTTGGTTCAAAACCTCAATCACAGCGCGTATGCTGATGATGGGCGCCTTAATTTTAGTACTTATGATTCCGCTTACGCTGATTCAAGATTTGATTTTAGAACGCGAAAATCGACAAAAAAGCGTGGTTGATGAGCTAAATGAAAAGTGGGGAGACGCAATTTTATTGTATGGGCCTATTTTGAAAGTTCCGTACAAAACGTATGAAGAAACCTTAAAATACAACGAAGAAACGAGGGAAACGTTTAAAGAAAATCGCACGATTGTAAAATATGCTTATTTTTTCCCAAAGCAGTTAGATTTTACAGCAGATGTAAAAGCCTCATCTAAAAAACGCAACAATTTTGAAACGGCTGTTTTTACATCTGAAATTGCCGCTTCTGGAAGTTTTGAAATTCCTGATTTTTCCACCAAATCGATTGCAGACGAAGATATTATTTGGGAAAAAGCAACCTTATTGATAAAATCTACCAACTTGAAAGGTTTAAAAAGTGAAGTAAAACTGAATTTAAACGGAAACGAATACGCTTTTGAAACAAATTTTAAAACTTCTTATGAAGCCCTAGAACCATTGGAAGAACTCGAAAGTTCATTTATTGCCTTAGCAGATATTCCAAAAACTGCCGATCGGACTTTCAATTTTAATTTGATGTATAATGGAAGCGAAAGCATTCAATTTATCCCAATTGGAAAAGTGACGAATGTTCAGATGACTTCAGATTGGAAAGATCCGAAACACACTGGAACTTTTATCACGCAAAACGAAAAAGAAACCGAAAATGGCGGATTTGAAGCAAATTGGAAACTTTTACATACGAATCGTCCATTTTCGCAACAGTTTTTTAAAGTGTTACCAAACTTGACAGAATATGCGTTTGGCACTAAATTCATCATTCAGTTGGACGAATATCAAAAGAGTGAACGTTCGGCAAAGTATGGTTTTTTAGTCATCGGATTGACGTTTTTAGTCTTCTTTCTCATTCAAACATTGAGTAAAATTAACATTCATCCGTTTCAGTATTTAATGATCGGAATTGCACTCGTGATGTTTTACACCTTATTAATTTCGATTTCGGAACACAGTAGTTTCTTAAAAGCCTATCTCATTGCAGGAATTGCCGTAATTGTGATGATTACGCTTTATTCAAAATCCATCTTAAAAAACTGGAAATTTCCTTTATTTATTGGAACTTCCTTAACGGCTTTGTATGGTTTTATTTTTGTAATTATTCAACTCGAAAACTATGCTTTATTGGTGGGAAGTATCGGATTGTTCTTGATTCTCGGAATTGTCATGTTTGTTTCTCGAAAGATTGATTGGGGCTTCGACTCCGCTCAGCCTGTCAATCTCGACACCGCTCGATAAATCGGTTGTTGGTTGTTGGTTGTTGGTTGTTGGTTGGTAAATTTATAACCTTCTCAACAAAACATACAACTGACAACTCATAACTAAAAAAAGTTAGTTTGGTGAGAAAACGATTCCTGACTTTTTGGAATTCGAGTGCTGAAAAGTTCGGGTTTCGTTTTCAATATCAACTTCTATTTTACTTTTCAAATTCAAATTCATCTGATGAATATTATTTTTTTATATCAATTATTGAAAGCCAAAAAACACCACTAATGTATGTAATCTTGCTTACTTACCATCAACATAATCTTGTAAATATGCATATCTTTCGGTTAGTTTACCATTTTCTGTCATTTTTGCTCTCGCTAAAATTCCATCAGTATCATTGTTATAAAACGCAGGAATTACGTGTTGTAAAAACATATCGCCAAAGCCTTCACTGGCATCTTTTGGTAATTCGCAAGGCAAGTTGTCTACTGCCATTACGGTAATTGCACCTTTAGAACTATATGCGACTTCTTTTTCGGTTTGCGGATCGTATCCATAGAAAGGATCGGCAATGGTAGAAGGACGAATGGTGCTTGCTACAGGACCATCCACATCACAAGAAATATCGGCAACTAAATTGATTCTGAAATCGGGATGTTTGGTATCTTCTCGTGTGAATAAATAGGGCGCGCCATTACCATAGAAATGTCCAGCAATAAAAAAGTCTGTCATTTTCGCATACGGCATAAAGTTACTTTCGTAACCGCTTGCGTCGTTGTAAAACTCAAATTTATCACCTACTTTTCCATCGATGCGTTTGCTATATTCCATCACATCTACCATACAATATACAGGTTCTGTAAAGTCTGAGGTAAGATATAAAGCATCTGAAACTTGTTTGATGCCTAAGTGATCTAAGATTTCTTTCGCACCATACGCAACTTTTCCTGTTCCAGAAAGTAAAATTTTGATATTGGGAAGTTGTATGTTGTCCAGTTCTTTTTTTACGGCATCCAAGTCGGCAAGTGTTTCTACTTTTGGTAAGTTGAATAAATGATCTCGCAATCCTAAGGCTCTAAAACCATTGTATGCACCAACCAAGCCTGCATAACGTCCAAAACCAATTAAGCGTCCACCATTTGCTTGCGTAATTACTTCATGATCGTACAGTTCAATATTTTTAGCCAATATTGCTTGCAGTAATTTACGATTGTAGGGTTGTTTTTTAATGGTATGTGAAAAGAAAAAGTATTTCTTATTTGGAATTAAATGCTCAATTGGCACTTCTTTTACGCCTATCATTACCTCACAATCGGAGACATCGGTTGTAACCTCAATATCTTCTTTTGCATACGCTTCATCTGAAAATATACGAATATCAGAAGCTTCTACTTTAAAAGTAGCTGCTGGAAATTGTGCTTTGGCTTCTGTTATTTTAGTTGGAGAAAATACCACGCGTCTGTCTGGTGGATTTTTACGTTCTTTTATGATAGCAAATTTCATAGGTTTTATGCCTTATTTATTTTTCTTCGAAGATATTAGATTTTGAAAGTTTTTACAACTGATTTTTGATATGATTGAAACTTTATTTTACAGCATACTTATTTTTAATGTCATACGGTTACATATTACACATTGTGCGTACACATGTATCTCAATAAGTGCCAGATTGACATCATAAGCATCAAAAAATACAATCGGTATACTTTTTGACAGTTATTTTGTGTATAGATTGAAAAGAATGTGTAATTTCGCAATCCTTTTCTATTTATAGGAAAAGTTCTTAAACATTTTGGGGTCGACCGGTTTTGACTGCGAGTCGAATTGGAGTGTAAGCACGCCGAGCGCTGGGATATAGCTCGATAATCTCATGTTTCACACTTTTTAAATGGCGAGAATAACTACGCTTTAGCTGCATAATCTGAATTATAGTAGGATTGGCCTCAGTTTCCGTTAGACGGAAAAGCTGAATGTCTCGTGATAGCCCTTGTTGATGGCGATCATATTTGAGGCACCATAAAAGTCAACATCGAAACTGCGTAACTTCGCCGTGGTTTTTACAACTAAGAAGATAAGCTATTAGTGGGCGGTTTTTGGTCAGCTAGTAGTCGAAAACTAAACAAAAACTAAGCGTGTAGAAAGCATTTGAATTGCTTGTTTGGACGGGAGTTCGATTCTCCCCGACTCCACAAAAACCCTTGTAATTCATTGATTTACAAGGGTTTATTTTTGAGTTGACAGTATCGTTGACAGTATACCCTTTTTTAATTCCTATTATTATTCTTAATTCATTAACTGATGTTTTAATTTTATATTTACTACATGAATGTAAGACTTACCGAAGAATAATACTTAATGCACATAATGTGTATAGCGTAATGCAAAAATACTGTAACGTCAAAATAAAATACGTAGAGCGCAGGAACATTTTTGGATTGTTGGACTCAAAGCGGATAATACGATACTTTTTATTGAGTTGGTTGCTATTGGCGCGCAAAATAGAGTGAATGTATCGCCTCCCGATGTGTTCCGTATGGCAATTTATAAGCTTGCGGTACGCATGATCTTAATGCATAACCGCCCAAGCGGAAATCTCAAAATTTCGCAAGCTGACAAAAATATTACGGATAGACTTTTGAAAGTTAGGAAGATTATTACTATTCAAGATTACTCCATTTTTGGTGCATTTTCCCCAATATTGAAGTAATTTAGAGATGATTTCCTTGTGAAAAGTTAGTGTTTACAAGAGGTTTAGTTTACCGAAACTCCCTAGTACACCTTTTTCTTTTACCACAGCTACAAAGCACAATATCATTGTAAAATTGTTTTTCGATTGACTCTATTGAGTGTCCAGTCATTATCTATTATTTCCGACCCATTACTTTCTATTTATAGGTGTTGAGTTTTTTATTTTCAAAATCTGTCTTGCTTTATAGCAACTGTTTTCTATCTTTTTATAGCTATATAATTTCCTGAATATTAATGATATCATATTCAAAAAACACGTATAAACACTGATACTAAATTTAGTTATTATTTTATAAATTGCAAGAAATTAAAACCAACCTACGTATTAAATTAATGTAAATAATGTAGGTGTAAAGTAAAAACTAACTTTTAAAACCTATAAATATGAGCTCTTACCCATTATTATCAAACAAAAAAGAAGAAAGAATCACAAAATTCCAAAAGTCATCAACTGAAGGAGAAACTGTTTATTTAGATCCTTCAAATAAGAAAGATAGAAGATTAATTTTGATGGCTTTAGAAATTTCAGGAAGAACCAAAGGTAAATATCCAAACCTACATAAAGCACTTGCAAAACCTCAAAAATATGAAGGCAAAGCAATAGATAAAGTACATTTGGTAGATATAGGAAAAACAGCTAGTGGTAAAGCAACTGCAACCATTTGGGCAACTTCCAAAGTACCTACAATGATTTATGGTGGTGTAACACTCTTATTTCATAAAAATAAATTAGTAGCCAAAGGAGACAATATGTCTGTAAGAAGTGGTTTTTTAAGCTGTTCTACACGTGGCGTTACAGCTCAAGATGCAGGTGATAAACTTCATCTGTTATTCGTAGGGCATTCAACAGACGATAGAGGAAACACACGCTTTTTTTCGTATACAAACAGTGCGCCAACAGCCGCCGCGATGGTAGCACCAAAAGCTTCACCAGCTGTTGCTATGGCAACTGAAAGTAGTATCCAAGCAACTATACAAGCTCCAGTTACACTAAAAGGAAATCCACAGGTAGTTATAGCAGTTGGTAGAAAGTCAGGAGTTTCACCCAGTAATGCTGATTATATATATGTAGAAAGTTCTAATTTATCGAATCCTAATTTAATTTGTCCATTTAAAGGAAATGTAGCTTTAGCAGGAACAATCGACTTACCATCCTTAACAGCTTCGGATATGCTCACAAATATAATCATTGTAAATGGTTCAGGTAGTGCAGAGTATTTGGATAGAGACTCAACATATACAACCGATGCTGATATGGTAGCTGCATTTTCTGTAGGTTCCGCACCTAATGTATTAGAATGGAATTTTCCTTATGATCAATTAGGATATCAAAAAACCAAGTCTATTGTTTATGATAAAGGATCGTTGACGAGTGAACTGGTTAGTTATTTCTATTACGCTTTTAATAGCATTCCACTAGATGAAGGAGTTTCGCCTCCATTCTTTGTATGTAGTATGAATTCTCCAGAGGAACAATCTGTAAACTGTACCATGATTGATGATCTTATGTTTTGGTGGCATTGTTTGGCAAAAGGTACCATGGTGACTTTAGAAGATGGATCTACAATTCCTATTGAAGATATCGATGAAACATACAGAGTACAAACGCCACAAGGAAGCATGGCGGTAAGAGCTACTGTTCTTGGAATGCATGACTCATCAAATGAACATGATAAGATATTTGAATTGAATACCGAATGTGGAAAAATGATCACTGCTACCAGCACACACATGATTTTCATGAAAAATAATCAACCTAGAAAAATAGAAAATATCAAAGCTGGAGACATCATTATGACAAATGATGGAGTAGCAAAAGTAGCTTCCAATGAAATTATTGAACACGAAGGAATGTTTTATGGATTGGTCTTGGGTAATGAAGAAGAATTGGCAAGCAAAAAATACCCTAAAAATTACGCAAGTTTCTATGCAAATGGAATTGTAACTGGTGATCATGAAACTATGCAGTATCATATCAATAAAACAAACAATGACTTACTGTTTGTGGCTTCAAAAATGAATAAAAAATTACATACTGATTTAGCTTCTGCTTTGGAAGACAAACGCTATTAAAATACAAGTGATGCGGATATTAATTTCTACATACTCGTAGGAATAGAAATAAAAATTATGTTTTATAAACTAAAATAACACCAAAAGTCATGGGTGCTAAAAAAACAAAAAAAGCTGTAATAAGTACTATAAAGCCTTCTTCAAATGTTACTAAATTTGATAATGCTAGTGAAGCCGAAAGTTCGATCATTCAAAGCGTATTTTATGCAAGTCCTTATGCAAGTTTACCACCAGGAGTAGGAACTGCGGGTGTAACTGTTCAAGTGAATACAGATCAGATACCTCCAAGTCTTACAAATCCAATTTTAGTCATTAGACTAAGACTTACAACAACGCCTACTACGGTTGGAATATCAAAAACATCTGGAACAGGAACGAGTAAAAGTTCAGCAATTTTTCAACCTGCATTTCCGCTATCAACGTCTGAACCATATATGGTAGATTTGATATGGGTAGAAAGTGGTACGCCACAACAAAATATTAATTGGGCCGATGCAGTGACTTCAGCTCCAGTAACAGCTTCCAATTTGGAAATAGTGAATGCAAGTTTTGATGGAAATTATTTAACAGCGGCTGTTTCCTATGCAATAAGTAGTTGTGGAGTTGGTGCGCAGGTGAATCTATTTTCGCTTTCAGCGGGAGTGTATGTATATGTAGGAAAAGCTCAAACACAAGGAAATAGTGTAATAGTTCCGATGAAAACTACAGGATACCCAGCAGTTTATTTTATAAGCATTCAATCTGCTATTCCAACAACAAACGGAGGAGGAACGGGAGGTTATGCAGCTCCTTTTTCATTAGGGCCACAAAGTAAACTCTTAGGAATTCCACAAGCTGCAAATACAATAAGTAGTGCTGTATATGACGGAGAAACTTTAACTTTAAATTGGGATTTAAAAACCATCGAAGGTTGTGTAAATCCTGATTCTAGCGTGGTAGAAGTACTAGAAAATGGAAACATAATCGCAACATACATTGGTGGAGCTACTTCTGCTAATTTTCAAATAGGAATATTAGAACAAGATGCCATTACTGTGAATATAGCAACGGTTGCTCAAAAAATAAGCAGTCAAGCGATTTCTTCTGAAATAATTACGGGAATGCCTACAGTCACAAATGTAATTACAAACACAGACGGTACTACTGTCACAGCTGATGTTGCAACAGTAACTTCAGGCCCTGCAATACAAGCGTATCTTATGGACGGTGATATACAAGTTGCTGGACCATCACCGTTAAATAACGGAAAAGTATCATTTCAATACAATGCTAAAGGAAGAGTAGGATTAAGTGTCATAGCAAAGGCAACATCTACCGATGGGAAACTAGTAGGACCAATATCATCACAAGTACCATTATTAGCAACCGCACCAACATTGAAAAATGCAACGGTAGTCACTGATCCTTCCGATCAAACAAAGTGGAAAATTGACTGCGAATGGTTTTCATTGTTAGATGCACCAAAAGATATCTCAAGTTATACAATATCTATACAAGAAGATGCGACAGAAGTAAGTACCATTACACTTTCTGGTACCTCAGCAACATTTTCTATTGATAAAACAGCAATAGATGTCACAAAGCCACACACCATCAACATACACGCAATGGGAATTTCAGGAGGATTTTCCCCGTCCAATAGTTGGGCTATACTATTTGTAGCTCCAGAATTAGCTTCAATCGTTACAAACACTTCTCAAATTGAAGCTACTTGGAATGTACCAACAGGAATACCAGCCGATAATACATTACCAGTAGAATATCAAATTATGGTTACAAAAGCAGATGGTTCTGTAATCTATGAAGCTACACCGACAAAAGCCACTCAAGGCGCTATTTCACTATCAGAAATTTCACTAACAGCCGATACTACAGTCGTAATTTTGGTGAATGTTTCTCTTGGTCCCGTACTCCTTATTTCTAATGCTAGTATGGCAACTAAATGTAGTGCAACACCTATCTTAAATGCACCAACGCTCAATTCAACAACGGTATATCCAATCAATAACAAAGCAACATTACATTGGGAAACTGATCCTGCGGCTACATCATACACCCTTAACTTTTCAGACGGAACAAGTCAAACAGGAATTACAACCAATTCTTATGCATTGACACAAGCCCTAACCATAGATTCAAGGCTTTCATTTACCATAGAAATTGTAGGTGTTTCAAACACCGTTTCTGTAACAGGACCACCAACCAAATTGACAACTATACCTGTAAGTACCGCCAATATGATTTCTGTTCGTTATGATGGAACAAATGCGGAAGCAATTTGGGAAACCGTTACAAATGCACAAAGCTACAAAGTATATGTGTATGATAATTCGGAAACACCAGCCCAAACATATCTTGGAACGACTACCGAAACATCGTTGACATTTCCACTAACAACAGAAACTTCAAAAGAATATACGGTCTATGTACAAGCAATTCTAGAAAATGGTGCAGGATTAAGCGGCACAAGCCTAAATCTGTTTACCACAGGAATATTCATAAGCAAACAATTGGTAACTTCAGCTTATCCGTATCTTTATATTTCGGAATCTATGGCAAACTTAGGAACATCCTCAGCAGCACCAAGCGTGCAAACAACGGTGTTATATTTGCCAGAATTAGGAATTGCTTCAGGTGCACTAGGTACAGTGCCAATTACTCAAGATCCATTCACAATTGAGCCTTCGGGAAATACAAGTTTACCTTATAAATTAACCATAGGAACCGCTGCTTGGTCTTTTGACACAACCGATATCCGAACCACATTAGTAACGGCATACACAAACTTTTTAAAAGACTTAGAAACTCCACCAACACAAGGCGAGGGAATTACAGGAGCAACACCTTACGGAATTTCCTTAGTACAAGCTGCTATAGCGAGTTACATGCCACAAACATTTGCAGAAATCTTATTCTATAACTTTGGACTTTCCACTATGTCAACAGTTGGAAGTGGATATGTAGATTTACAATCAGGAATGGTATTAAGAGCGACTATAAGTGATTACATTAACATTCCTGAATATAATGTTCCTACATGGGTAAATGGATATGCGGGAGCAACAACATTAGATTTCAATATAGGATCATACAACACATTAGGAAATGATTGGCGCGTTGGGTTTGATGGATTTTTAAATGTACTTTCCAAAAATGGCGCACTTTCCGTAAATGTACCAGCAAGTTCTTCAAACTCCTCACAAGCAGGAATTGCAGGAGGTGTAGATTTATACTATCCACAATTTTTACAACCGTTTTACAGAATATATTTTCCAGATCAAATTCAAAATCCGTCGGTCACAGGAACCAATACTACTACGACAAACTTTACTATTGTAGCAGCTGATTCATATACAAACTTATTGACAACAGATGTCAATCCAGCAAATACTTCTACAGCCTATTTTAGAGGGAGAACTACACTGGAAGTACTAATCAAAATAATTGTAAATGGTACTGAACAGTTAGTACCTATTGGAACAAGCATTGGAAATGTATTAGAACAATTAGGAATGCGTCCAGCAACGACAAACGGAGTCTTTAAAACACTTCGAATATACCGATCCATACAAGCCGCATTAAACAATTTAGATGCAAATAAAGCCATAGAGCCTACATTAGAAATACGATTCGATTGGGATGGATTGGCTGTATATAGTGATGGAAATGGATTAAATGCTATGAACATGCCAGTAGTCGCTGGTGATCAGATTTTTACTAACAAAGCATAACAACTGAGCATGAGTGTACCTGTTTTTAATCAAGTCAATAATGATGTAAATCTGTATGTTATTTCAACACTTTCAGAAGCAACTATAAACGGATATTGGTTTGGTTATGCAGCTTTGCCAGAAAGCAATTTGGGAACTTCCATTAGTACTGAAAAAGTATGGCATGACATAGGTGGCTATTACTTATTTTTAAAAGAAACACCGACTAATTGGACTGATTTTCAAAACAGTCTAAACAAATTAAGATCCAATCTTGGACCTCCTAATTTACTTAGATGTTTATGGATTGAAAACCCGAACGATTCTACTACACTATGGAAATTAAACACATTATTTGCAAAAGCATCGGTCAATGGCACTGACATAAGTTGGATTACACAAAGAACCACAGGATTTAGTATTGGAGAATATGAATTTTCAGTTTTAGGCGTATCAACACTTACTTATAGAGACGATGCTTCTGGTGGTGGTTTTGAATTTTCAAGAACTGGAAGTTTTTCAGGACCTAACGGCGGATATTCCATAGAATCAATCTATATCACATTCAGCGGAAGCAATTTGGGAGTATTCAATGGTACCATCACAGCCGATATGCCAACAAATTCGTTACAAAATGATGTTTGGCAAAAGCTAAATATTGGTCTTCAATATGCAAGTGCGCCAGAAAATACAACGGAATCAAGTTTCGTAGTACTGGAAGGACTCGAAGACCCAAAATCAAGATATCTCAATGCTGTCAAAATATTGCACATGCCAATTTTTGACAGACAAACAACAGCTATTAATTTTGACATAAGTTTTGATCCGCTTCATACAATGATGGCTACTAGAACTGCGTTACGCTTTTCTTCTTCCCAACTAATGTCTACAAATAGTTTTAATACTTTTCTTAGAACGACACGCGGGTATCCTATAAAAATGAAGCCATTAGCAGCTAACGGAGTTATTTCAGATGCATGTTTTGTATTTGGCAATTGTCCCACAAATATTAGTGAGCAAAATGTAAACAGGCGGTATCATTTATGTCCAGATGGTGCTTTTAAAATGGAGGTAATAACACCTGAGATCACAGCAACTGAAACAGAAATACTACTGGAATCATATCAATTACTCTTAGGATTATCAGGACTAGAATACGTAACCCTTACGGGAAAAGATACTGACATGATGGTATTTAGCGGCGGGAATCCAGCGTTTATTCCAGCGGTAGATCCAGACAGTAGTGAAGCAGCAAACGTAACGCAAGCACTAACCGCTGAAGCAACCACATCACATGGTACTGTAATGGCTTTGAGTACGGCCGATAATCCAAACTACTATGCACAACCAAAAGAAGCACCTATTTATTCAGGGAAAAATCAAAGAGCAGATAACATTTTAGACTTTAATGCCATGAAGGCCTTTACGCTTTCATCAAACACACAAAATCAACCAAAAGTATTTCCTATAGGAATCTATTCAGGCTTAACAGATGCGTTAAGTCTATTAGCTAAAAAGATGGAAAATGCTAGTTTGGCTCCATACCGACATTACAAATTAGGAGAAGCCTACGGCGTTCAGTCACTTGTTGCTAAAAACATAAACACAACACCTCGAAAACGAGTTCGAGCTACAGATGATCCTTTAGGAGTTACGCCACAAGGATTAGTTTCCGAACTCACACCAGATTATCAAGACTTTGATGGTTTGTACATAGGAAACATGCCAGGCACAAATTATCCAAAAGTAGATTTAACACTCGTTGAAGGAAAATTTAAAGAATCGCTTCAAAGCAATCAGCTATTTTTTGTAGCGTCTAATGTAGAAGTATTCATGCAAGGAACTTCTGTTCGGTATCAATTAACTTCTGAAGACACTCCATACTTAAAAGCTTTAGGTGTCACTGATGAAGTCATCACAGCCGCATTACAAGCAGTGAGTACTTCAACACAGCCTTTTGAAACAGAAGTTGATTTTACAGATGTAATTTCGCCTGTAATGTCTGAAGAAGATGTAAAAAAATACTTAAAAATTTGTGGAATTCTAAAGGTAGAAATGGACGGATGGACATTTCAGTTATCGCCAAGGTCATGGCGAACAAATTCAGAATCGCCCACACTCATGATTGCAAAGTTCTGCAACAGAACATTACTAGAAATGGCAAACGATTCCAGCAGTTGGTCGTGGCCAGAAGTTGCGACACCTAGTAATGGAGGAACCATTGCAAGTACGCAAAAAAGTTTACTAGATGTACTATTACCAACTTCGTATGAAGATGCAGGAGAATCGTATAAAATATTCTTTGAAACTGTGGTAAACGATCCTTCGTGGAATGGTTTTCTGTTCTTAAATGCACCAGTAGACATTTCGGAACTTCCAGATGACTTAAAATTTCTATCAGCCGGAATTGATTTAACACAGTTTTATGCACATCATATTGGGTTTTCACAAACACCTTTTCAAGTTACTGGTGGTGTTCCCACGCTAGAACAAACGGCTGCTTTTGGACTCATAGATTACACAGATACAGAAGATTTTTATGCTGAAGAAACGATTCCTTTTGGTTTTAAAACCATGAAATTAAATGCACGTTTTGCCAATGCAGCATTGGCTGATTTTTCAGCACAAGTAGAGCTTATGCTCAATCAATTATTAGCGGCTTCATTATTTAAAAACGTGGCTTCCAGGGGAAATAATTTGATCATAAACGGAACCTATCAACGCGTTGGCGGAACACCAAGTTACGCTTTTGCTTTAACAGGAGAAAATGTATTCAATACGAGTGATACAGCACTAACTGAAATTGAAATTTTATCAGTACAACTCATTAGTTCACCAAGTGAAACAGATGAAGTATTAACCACATTTATTTTAATGGGAAATCTAAGATTTTTCATTATTGAAGAATTTGATATGTTCTCTTATGGAAATCAATCTGATGGAACTGACGGCTATTTGAGATTCAATAATTTTGCTATTGACATGATATTTTCATTAGCAACACCAAACGTACAAACATTCGTTGCGAGAGAAGAAGCTGTAAACTTTGACATGTCTAACAGCAGCGAACCACGACCAGAATCTCTACTCAATAATTTTCCATTGATCGTAAGTACTTTGGTGGCAAGTCCAAATCTTTCAGCTGCTGGAGAAGAGCCAAAAGGACAAACTCCTGAAGAAATGGGCTATACGTCTGTTTCTGCTCCTATAGACCAAACGCCAATGAAACCAAGTTGGTACGGATTGCAATACGTACTAGACATGGGAACGTTAGGAGCTCTCACAGGAAGCAATAGTATAAAAATTAACATATTAGTGGCTTGGTCTAAAGGTGCCGAACAAGGAGATCCTCCAATCTACATTGGACTGAAACTCCCTAATATTCCTGCGCTTGGCGGTAGTTTTCCGTTGCAAGGCGTCTTAAAATTAGGATTTAGAAATTTCCAATTTATCACCTATCGTACAGACGAAGGGAAACTAGGATATAACTTAAAGTTGCGGCAATTTGCACTTTCAGTCTTGGTATGGAGTTTTCCTCCTGGAAACAATGAAATTGTATTATTTGGTGAACCTGGAAACCCAAAAGGCTCTTTAGGTTGGTATGCTGCATATGCCGCAGATGAAGAAGAGTCAGCCACTGCTGAATCTAAAGCGCTAATGGCATCAGATGAACTAAAAGTGGCAAAAAAACCACAACTTTCAAGAGTAGAAAAACGATTAAAATCGGGTAGAAGAACACCTCCAATAAACTAAAAATATGGCAGAAAGTGTAAATGTATATGTGGTAGATGTTGGGCAAGGACAATGTACGTATGTAGAAGTATTGGATAGCACTGATAATCTCATAAACACATTATTATTTGATTGTGGAAGTGATAAAAATAGTGATGAAACAAAAACAAACTTAGATTGGATCGCCTCTAGAATTGCGAACGATATGAGCACACCAGGCCAAATAAGTTGTATTTTCTTTTCACACAGTGATAAAGACCATATCAGTTTAACGGCGTACCTATTGGACAAAATTGCAGAAACCGTCACACCTTCTGTAAGCTATGTTTGGTACGCAGGTGCTCATTCAAATTATAAAAAATACGATTTTAATATTCTCAGTTATATCGTAACAAAAAAATATTGTACACAATCAAATTTAAAGACGACTTCTGTAAACTATACCAATTACGATTATGAGAATAAAAATAAGTGGAATGATTTCTTATGGAAAACCTCCAACGGAAAAGTGGTTGTCTATGCTATTGCGTCCAATGTACTATCAAATGATCCTGATTGGGAAGATGATGATGATGTTGGAGTAGGAAAAACAGCAGAAGTAAAAAATAGAGTTTCCATGGTATGTGGTTTGTATTACGCTGGAGCTTCCTATATAATCTGTGGAGATGCTACAAATACAACAATGGCGGCTATGAATAGATTGTTCAGTGCAGGAACAACGATTTTTAATAACAATCACATGACGACGTTGCCCCACCATGGAAGTAGAGCCACTGGATTTGCTGTTGCCGCTTCTAAGTCGGCAAGTTTCGCAGCCATTGGTGTTGTGAGCACGTTTGCAGGATTATTAAAATCGGATACCATTACGATCAGTGCGTATGAAAAACACAGGCATCCGTCATTACAACTAATGAGTTATTTTATACCAACCATAACGAGCCCAATACTAAGAGATGCAAGATTAACTCAAAAAAATACACATCGAATAACGGCATATGCTGACATAAATTTAGGAACCAATAGCGGAATGACGATTAGTCACAATGTTGTTTATTCTTTTGAGTCACAAACCAATACATTTTCTACCCGATACTTTGATGGCTGGACGACATTCTCTTACAACTTGGGAATATTAAACAAAGCAAAAAAATCGGAAGGCGTTGTTTCTACAACCACAGTTATCAATGGTTTTGCATGTTGGGGATACAAAATAATAACGGACGGAAGTTTTCTATTAGGTGGATGGGCAAATTTAAGCGCTAGCTTATTTACAAGTCCCGCAGAATCTTCTGTAGCAAAAGCAGGAGCCTTGGCAGGAAAAAAGGTGGAACTAGAAATTGATGCATCCCAAAGACAAAGAAATATGCCTGTGCAAGTACGAAAAAAAACAACTAAAAAACAACGACCTATTCTATCAAAAACAAGAATAAGTAATAGAATAAGAAAAGTAGCTTAAATCAAAAAAAATGGCAGGAAATGTAAATATCATAGTGGTAAATGTGGGACAAGGGCAATGTACTTTTGTAGAAATTTATACTACTTCAGCGCAAACCACATTATCGCATGCCTTACTTTTTGATTGCGGAAGTGATAAGTACAATGAAAATGGTGTAGATCAAGTAGATGTGAATCTTAACTATATCGCTGCAAGAGTCAGCACACTACCAGAACCAGGTTTCGATTGTATCTTTTTTTCACACAGTGATAAAGACCATACAAGCCTTACAGAACGACTACTCCTTAAAATTGACAATCTAGCTGGTAAAAAAGCTAAAGTAAAAGAAGTCTGGTATGCTGGCGCAAAAGACGATTACACCAAAGGCAGTTCCGGTGGAAAAAAATTTAATATTTTAAATCACATGGTAACTAATGGATATTGCCTGTTGGCAGACGAAAAAACAACGGAAAGTAATTATACAGGCTATGATAAAACAACGGACCAATTCATTGAATACTTATGGAGATCAGGTAGTACAGCAGATGATGTGGTTGTATATCCAATAGTTTCCAACTCGCTGTCTGCCGATCCAGACAATGAAGAAGAAATAGAAGCTGGTAAAAAAGCCGAAGTTCGAAATAGAGTTTCCATGATATGCGGACTACAATATGCAGGTGGTTTTTATACAATATGTGGAGATGCCACTAATATTACCATGGAAATTGTCAACTTAACATACAAACATCCATCTACTGTTTTTAGCAATAACAATATGACCACACTTCCGCATCATGGAAGTCGTTCTACAGGTTTAGCTGTTGCAAGAAATGCAAAACCTAGTGATAAAGCTGTAGCTACCGTAAAATCATTTTCAACCTTGCTTCAATCAAAGTCAATTACAATTAGCGCATATGAAAAACACCGACATCCTTCTTTAGAATTAATGAATTATTTTGTGCCAACACAAGCTACACCAATTTTAAAAGACCTAAGGGTTACAAAAAATGAACATTTCCTAACGTCCTATCTAGATATTAAGTTACTAAATACAGACAAAGTAGGTATCATATTTATAGATCTATCAAGGACATTTACCACTCCTACGAATATGTTTAGTACTAGATACTTTACATATTTTACGCCTGATACTGGAAAATTTTCATACCAGTTACCAAACAATCATATTGATCCGCCAACAGCGCGCGTAACGCCAGTAACTGCTTTAAACGGATTTGCATGTTGGAAATATGCTGCACAAGCCAATGGCTCTTTTTTACTTGGAGGTCATGCAGATCTTGATTCAGGTTTATTTACAGGACCTATCGTTACGACGGTTTCTTCAAAAAACACAGCCGCAAATGAAGAACGTATTTCAGAAAAAATAGTACAATCCCCAAAAATCAATACTGTACAAACGAAAAGAAAAAAGAAAAAAATGTACCTCCCTATGAGTAGAAAAAATAGGTTTGGTAGTAGCATTGTACAACACTATTAGAACAACCAACCATGAGCGCAACAACTGTATATACTGCATTAAATAGTTTTATTCCATCGAGTTCTGGACCGAATACAATCGATTTGTGGCTAGCCGCAAACGATTCAACAGACTTGGCTGGAATGCTTCCTATTTTGGCTTTGTACGGAATAAATTCGAGTTACATTGTATCATCTGTGGTGCTAACCTTAAGTCCAAGTGAAACTGGAGTTTCCTTAACAGGAACTGGAACTTTTTCAAATCCTAATGCAACGACTCCAGGAACCACGTACAATGTAACGATAGGATTATATTACACACAAGATACCAATACTTTTTCACTGCTGATGAATGTGGTTGGTACTTGGAGTTTTATCAACTTTTTTGGAGAACTTCCCGACACGTTGATGAGCGATCCTTCTGGTGGAGTAGGAATTACTTGGTATCCATCCATCTTAGCAAACTTTACGGTAAATGGTGCTGTCTTTTCAGGAAGAACTGGAGCTGAAAAACTAACATTAACTGGAAGCCTGCTAGAGCCTACGGAAGCTTACATTGTAGAGAAAATTCCGATGATAAGTCCTTGGCCATTATCACTCTCAGGAACCATAGAACTTGCAACTGTAGAACGAACATATCCTTTAGTAGAACTAAATGCACGTGGAAACAATACGGTCATAACAGGGCAACCAGAAAGTGGCGTGCAAGGTCCAGCAGTCATTAATTTAGAAGATCCAGGTATCACCTTAATTATTGCGAAGTTAGTTCCTCCACAACCTGATAAAATAGCATTCTCTACCATAGAATTATTTGGCGATTTTGCTATTGGTGAAATAAAAGGAAGAATCTCAACGCTAATTTACTCCACGGGATCACTATGGAATTTTACAGTTGTTTTCAGTGAAAATGCAACATTAGTACAAGGATTAGCAGAACTAATGGCAATTTTTGGTGTAGAACTTCCAGTTCCTATGAATTTCCCTGTCTTAAAAGACTTCTATGTAGCCCAATTAGATATAGATCTTCAAAACACAGCTGCCAATGGAAGTATGCCATCCTTTACACTACAAAACTTTGGGATGACTATTCGATCTAATAAAGAATGGAATCCTCCTATTCCATTTGTAACGTTGAGTAATGTCGGAACACGTTGGGTTTGGGGCTGGACCATGGTAAATGATGTAGAGAATGGTGGAATGAAAAAAACGTACACACTAAACGGATCAGTATTTGGAACCCTAAACATTGGCGGAAGTTCAGCTTCACAAATGGTGTTGCCACTAAATCCAATAACGCCAATACAACCCGTTTCTCTTGGTAAAAAAATAATAGAAGACAGTGAACCTGTGCGAATCAATGTAAACATGTCATTGCCCAATTTCATCATCAATGGATATTTAGCAAAAGATAGTTACATTCCTATAGGAGATGCGCTTAATTTTTATTTTGGAAACGACGGTCCATCTACCGGAATACAAACAATGAATATCATTGGATTAAACTTTTCGGCTGATCCTATTGGACAAAATTATTACGCAGATGCATCCATACTTTTCGGAGAAGATCTTAAAAATCCAGATGCACAACAAGGTTGGGAAATAAACCTCGGCATCTTAACCATTATACTAAATCAACTAGAATTTTATATTAGAGTCAATAATGGAAACGTTTCTGGAGGAATCAATGGTACGTTTTATTTAGTTCAAGGTGATCCAAGTAATTATGAGTTACCACGAATTATGCTTAGTGCAGAATATCCGCCTCAAGATCCTACAACTCCTGAAGGTTGGACATTATCAGGATACTTATATCCAGGAACTTCCATAAGTCTAACTACTTTAGTCTATCAATTTATATATGGAGAAAAAGGAACAGTTCCAGACTGGGTTCCAGATTTGGCAGTAGACCGACTAGAAGCGCGTCTTACAACAGGTTCAGGCAGTACAAATCCTTCCTATACTTTTGGAGGAACCATCTCGGTACGATGGACACCAACCATTTTTGGAACGCCGCTAAAAATAAATGCCGCTGCAAGTATGGATATGGAGAAGCTCAGTACGGCTGAAAACGCTACAGGTTCGCTAAGTGGATTATTTAGTGTGAACAAAATATCTTTAACAGCAAGTCTAACATTTGGCGTGCCCGAACCAACCTATCTATTCAAAGTACAATTCGATCAATTATGGCTTCAAGCAACCACCGCTTGGCGAGGAGAAAGTGACAACAGACATCAAGTGATATCATTGCAATTAGGAGGCGTAACACTAGGTGACATCTTGGAATATTTAGTTAATTTAGCAGCGCCAACACTTGGTTTCAAGCTAGATTCTCCGTGGGATGTATTAAAACAAGTAGACTTATCTCAATTTGTCCTCACCATTGATCCACAAGAAAATATCGTAGAATTTGTTTTCAATACCAATGTAAATCTAGTCATTGCTGAACTCACATCAATTGGTGTGCGTTACACTAAAAAAAGCGGAGAAGGAAAGGTCGATTTAATCCTTACGGGAAGTTTCTTAGGACAAACCTATAACAGTAATGATCCACTAGCATGGGATGTCATAAACGATCCGCCACCTTCAGTTCCTGGTGACGGAATAAGTTTGATTGACTTACGATATCTCGGAATTGGACAGCACGTAACGTTTAAAGGAGAAGTTCCAAATACAGTTAAAGAAAGCATCGATAAGCTCCGAAAAAATATGCAGCCAACCGATCCTGATGGAAACCCGATGCCAGCCACCATGCAATATTCTAAGGATAGTGAATGGCTCATAGGTTTAGACATTACTATCATGGAAGCTATAGATTTTGCTTTTATATTCAATGACCCCGTATTGTATGGATTATCTCTTGGCCTGCGGGGAGAAAAAGTAGGCGGCTTGGCTGGATTGCGCTTTGAAATCTTATACAAAAAAATTACTGATGATATTGGAATGTTTCGGGTAGAATTCCAAGTGCCTGACATGTTCAGAACCATTCAACTTGGCGTAGCTTCCATTACATTAGGAATCATTGTGGTAGAAATTTACACTAATGGAAACTTCAAAGTAGACCTTGGTTTTCCTTACAATCGAAACTTTGACAGAGCGTTTAGCTTACAAGCATATATATTCATTGGTAGAGGTGGATTCTATCTAGGTGTACTCAATGGTGATACTTCCACACAAGTTCCTAAAATATCGAATGGAAATTTCTCTCCTGTGATAGAATTAGGTGTGGGAATAGCCGCTGGTGTGGGACGTGAAATTCGTAAAGGAATTTTATCTGGAGGCGCCTACGTACAATTAGAAGTACTATTTGAAGGTGTTTTAGCATGGTTCAATCCTACCAATAATGGATCTTCTACAGCAACCTATTTTAAATGTACAGGAGTTGCAGCAGTACACGGAAAAGTATATGGTTCTGTAGATTTCAAAGTCATCAAAGTATCCGTAACACTGGAAGCGTATGCACAGGTAACTCTCATATACGAATCCTATCAACCATTACTCATCGACTTTACGGTTGATGTAAGTGCGAAGGCGTCCGTAAAAATATTATTTGTGCGTATTCATTTTTCATTCAATGTCAATCTAAATTTAAGCTTCACTGTTGGGTCAGCTTCTCCAACACCTTGGATATTAGACAATTCTGGTGGTTCATCAGGCGGTTCGTCTCAATTTGCAGTAAATTCAAAACAGAAAACGACAACTTCGCGTCCAAGAAGTAAAAATTCTTACTATTTAAGAGCAAACAAACACCGTCGCCAACAAGCATTAAAAAATGCGCACATGGTGATGTATAAAAATATGATAAAAGCAGGAAAATTCAAAAGAACTGCTTTTGAAGAAATTGCGATTTCTGATGAATACTTACTAAACTTTCAGCCTTCCGATACGGTATTTCCAGATGCACCACGAAAAGCACATATGACACTATTGCCAGTATTTACCATTGGCAACGTTCCTATAAATTGGAATACAACCATACCTGTGAATAATGAGCCAGATTACAGAACATCATTTGTATTATTTGCTGATTCAGGAATTGCACCTGAAGCAAAAACGGCGGCAGATTGCAAAAATAGAAGCGCATCTTTAAGTGCCATGACCAACAGTGCAGAAGATACGAGTACCTTAGCAGCTGACATCTTAGTACAAGGTTTATCCAAATATACCATAAATGCACTTCCAAGAAGTAGTTCGCAAGGAAATGACATTACAGCTGGACAATTAGAATTGCTCATTGAACAATTAGATTTACCTGAAACACTCACTACCGGATTTAGCATTACGAGTTTGGCCACTTTCTTTAATACAAACATCAATCTATGGATTAGTGGTGATCCTGGTTCCAATCCAAATGAAAAAGGAGCCATGGTGATACCAATGCCACCTTTTCTAAATTGGACTTCATCACAAGGAGGCAATGTGAATTTTAACACTAAAAATGAAATAGGAACACTTTATGAATGGGGAATAACACAATTTTTAAACAGTTATTTCTCCATGGGAATTGAGGGCAATACGGAAGCCCCAACGGATGACGATCCTACACAATACGAATCCTTTACGAGCTTCATGTTTAGAGATTTCTGCTTAATGATGGTTCAAAATGCACTATTAGAAATGCAAAAGCATCTCAACAATACAACGGTAACAGTAACTGAAGTAGCTGGAGCAGCACAAACATTAGCTCAAATTGCAAACGGATTGCCACAAACAGACGTAGGCTACATTATTAACACTAATGATACCGTAGAAAGTGTAGCGGAAAACTTAGGTGCTACAGTTGAAGAAATAGAATTCTTAAATCCAAATTTAGCGGCTCAACTTGCCACAGAACCTGTAGGTAAGGAACTATCCATAACATTAGGAATAGCTCCTGAAGTATTGGCTATAGACAATCCTGATGAAGCTTTCGCTATCAATCAATGTATGTTGGGTACTTTGGTTCATCAAGCCAATCAAGATGAAACATTGGGTGATATAGCGAGTTTATTTCAAATAGCGAATGTGAGTACTTTGCTCAGCTATTCTGATCCAATATTATCAAATTTAACTACAAGTTCTCAAATATTAAATCAAGGAAAAACATTTTCCATAGCAACACAAACATTTACATACATTGCAGACAACACATTACGCGTTGCAGGAATCTTCTTTACACGTTATTTTCCATTCACCATATTCAATCAATCATTAGTTCCAGAAATAGGAAACTGGTACGCACAAGCCATTTCTGAATTGAATGATTTAGCTAACTTATACCCGAATCAAAAGATAGTTACTGATTTAGAATTGCCGCCAGGACAAACAATTACGGTTCCAAACTTATATAACGATAAAACACAAACCAATTCGTATGTAACAGTTAACGGTGATACGCTAACGCGAATTGGAATTGCGCTAGCATTAGCACAAGATTACGGAACAACAAGTGTGCCTTTGGGCGTGCCAGAATGGGCAACTTTTAGAGATGGTGTCGTTGCTACCGGAACAACTTCTTACACAATTCCTGCCAAAGATGATGTAGCGATAGGTTATGGCGAATCGATAGAAGCCTTGGTAAGACGTTTGATCGTTTCTGCCACATGGTCACAAACACAAACCAATCCCGTTTCTGGTATTTGGACGTATGATTGGACTGCTGTTTCTATATGGTTAGGTCCAGCCAAAGTTTTAATACCGTTGGCTTCTATTACGGTTCCAAACGCTAAAACAGGTGAACATACGCCTTTAAATTTTGCTGTTATCGCAAAAACATATGGTGTACCTATTGTAGATGCAGCTGGTATCTTAAAAGACGAAATTCTATTTGCTGTTGATACGGTACTAAAAGTTACCTTATTACCAGCACAAGATATAGATGTACTCATAAGTTCGGTATTAGAAGGCGATAGTTTTGCATCTGTAGTCAATCAATCATCACGAATGTTAATGTCTGGTTTACAATTACCCGATTTAAAAGAAGAAAACGGACATACGGTGCCTGATACGGAAAATTTACTTCCATTGTACGATCTTACAGGACAACAATTTGATCTTACAGTCGATACTACAGAACCTACAGAGACCGCACTAACACTTGATTTGGCTTCGCAAGAAACTTGGATCGTTTTAATGAATTCTATCACTGTAACGTCAACGGATACGTTAGCAGCATTAGAAACTGAATATCCAGATTTATTAACCTATAATCCTGGCTTAAGTGAAACAACATTTACAGTAGGGATGGTATTGCTTACAGGTCCAGTAGAAAGCACCTTGAATTACAGCTACACCAATCAAGAAATACTAGACAACAGTCCTGCTACAGGATTATCCATCGTTCCTATCTCATCAGAAACGCCAACGCCGACAAGCCCGTCGGTATTACCGTTAAGTGCTAGTGTTATAAAAACATATGGACTTGATAAAAGCATTGAACTACAAACGCCGATATCTCTGCCAATTCCACAACTAGCTGGTCAAGAAAATGTAACTGGAAATCCAACATTATGGCCATTTTCAGGAGACATATTACAAAAAGCAAAAGACGGTGTCACTACGCCATACGAAATATTATACAGTAAAACTGACGGACAAGCAGGTAGCGAATCCATCATGATTCAAGATGCTACTTATGGAATGTTGTTACCATTCAAAATCAAACGTTTAGAAGATAATAGTACCAATCAATTTGAACTAATTGGCGTTGATACGGATCATAGAAACACTTTAATTTCTTTGATAAATTGGTTGGATACGCAGCCTTTGGATGATGAAACAAAAGCGTACACATTACTTTCGCCAGCTCCAAATTCGACTAATACTTCTGGTTTAACGGTATTGACAACTACACCTACAGATATCTATCTCATCAAAAGTAATCTTTCTACAGAGTCTGCTCCTCCGCCAACAGCTGCAAGAGCAACATTTACCGTAGAAGATGACACTGCAAATTACTTTGCGAACATGAGTTCATTAGCGGATTTCGTAACATTATTATGGGAAGGAAGCGTTGTAGGTGGTATAGGATATTTTTTCGGAACAACAGACAATTTACCATCAAGTGCATTTGATGACCAAGGGAATATTACATTACAACTCCTCGTCATTGCTGGAATACAGCAAGATGTAGCACCAGAGGGACGTAGTTTGTTGCCATTTAACAACTGTGCGTTGGTAAGTCCAGGAGTAGACAATTCGTTACAAACGCTATATATGGAAAGTGCGGACAGTACGCTAGCATCTGAAACTACAGTACAAGCAATTGTACCACCAGGAAACGTAGGCTTTGAACTGCTGTTGGATAATCCAGATGTAGAAAATGTTTCCGTATCAGATCAAGAAAACCAATTAAAAAACCTCTACAGTTTGCTATCTTTTGGTGTAGAAGAAGTTACAGGTTCGCCGTTTTATGCAAAAGCATCAGGAATGCCTGTATTGTCTTCACCAAGTGATGGAACAACCACATCTAATGCTGAAAAAGCTAGAAATTCAAGAAAAGAAAAACAATACGGAATTACGTCTAAAATAGCTGAAGAAACGCCTGAAATTTATAGTAAATATCAACAATTATTACCTGTAAATAACTTTGTGTTAGACACGATCATAGATGCGGCTCCAGCTGTCAGCGGATTGCCTGAACCAACCAACGATCCGTATCACGGATTTGGGACAGAAGCAAGTTTGCCTACTGCTAAATTTGTATTTAGTTTTGGTGATATTTTAGGAAATAGAACAGGTACAACAGGAACAGATCAAGGTGTAACGGATATTTCTGTTGGATATACAGATGATCTAATTGGGATAAGCGAATGGCCATCAATGGCAAGTTATTTTGAAGTTGAAGCCGCAGCTAATAACGAAGCGAATGTAACTATCGTAATCAGTACAAGACCATCAGAACTATTACCAACACCATCACAACGTGGCGATATCAATGCAGCCAATATTACACAACAAACACAAAAATATAGAGACATATATTATCAATTGGTACAACCAAATATAAAGGCTTGGTTGGTAACTTCACTCAAAGTAGTTGCTGATGATCATTTTGACAACAAAGGAATTCAAATTAACGACATCAGTCCATTATATCGATTTGCTGCTGGCGCATACGCAAATTTCAATAGCATAGCTTCCATGACACCCACAAAACCTGTTGGTACAACTACAATAGGAGATATTATTAGTGTTTATGGAGTTCGTCATACAGAACTAGCGCAAGCCAATGCAACATCACAAGTAATTGAATTATTTGGTAGCAACATACCAGTAGTACCTGCATACTATCCATTTGTAGAATATCAATCTATGGCAGCAGTTTACAACATGCCTCCAAATGGATGGCCAAAACAAGCAACTCCAGCAGCTGTTTTAGAAGATCCAGAAAACACAACATTGCCACTTCGTGTTAACACTATTATAAATATTCCTTCTGTGTCAATAACAACAACAGATACAAAGAGTTTAAAAGCATTAGGAAATCAATATCATACAGATCCCGTTTTACTTGCCATAAAGAACCAAGACAAAACAGTATTACAAAACGGATTCGAGTTTGAGTTAGAAGTAAGTGACGAGATGCTAATCGTTGTAACTGTGGATGAAACTACAAACAGTTTTAGTTTAGTAAGAGATAAATTTATAGCAGAAGGTGTTAATACTTCTGTTGATGAATTAGCACAAACAAATATTGATGCACCAGGAATATTTGCACTAAGTCAAGAACTTGAATATACCAATTATGTTACAAAAGAATCAGATACGTTAGAAACCAATAGTAGTGGTGCATCTGTAAACGATTTGGCGAGTTTAAATGCAAAAACCAAAAACCTATTTGATCCAGGCGCATTAATCTATTTTGGCGTATTTAATATATCAGCAGATGACGCCACTCCAACACTACAAGAATTTGGTGACCGATATGCGTGTCCATTAGAATTATTATTAAAAGCAAACGATAGCTTTATATTACCCGCTAGTTCCACATTTGTAGTGCCCGGAACATTGTCATGGCCAACAATCACAAATACCTTAAGAACTCCGTATACTATATCAGCTACAGATACCTTAAATATCATAACAGCTAAATTTAGTAAGGCAGATGGTACTGGTGACGCAAATCAATTATTGGCTAAACTCAATGAGAACATGCCAAATACCTTGATAAGCAATCTTGATTTAATGATTGATGTTGGCGGAACTAATTATACTGTAAATACTGGAGAAAATCCTTCCTTTGCCTCTGTATTAACATCATTACAAACACAAATTGCTACAGCAACATTAGAAGATATTGTGAATTCAATTGGAGATGAAACCAACGTATTATATCCCGGCGGATTATTAAGTTGTCCTCCAGCAAAAATAGCAACTACCACAAAACCAAACGAAATAGAAGACCTTTACGGTATAAGTGCAGCAACCTTTGGTTTGGGAAATGCTGCGATGCAAAATTTAATTGTAGCGGGTATCACATTAGCGTGTTTTACTGAATTAGTAACGATTACGACACAAGCAAATGATACGTTCAACAGTCTTATGACTCGTTTTGCGGATGCAGGTGTGAGTGTGAATATTCCAGAAATCATGTCGGTAAATAACGATATTGCATTCATCAAAAGTGATGGTTTGGCATTATTACCTTCTAGCGAAATCAGGTTGACAGCAAACATAGGAACAGGCGGTCCATACCTAGCACCAATTTCACCATTAACAACCTCATTACGAATTATAAGACCAGAAGCACTCATCTATCCATCATTTGAAAACACAACTGCTGAGGTCATTGAATCATTAGTGCCAGCACCAACAGGTAATGAAAATACAGAAAATGGCGGACTCAACTACAATGATTTTGTTGAAGCACTAGAAGCTGCTTTACCAAATATTCGCTTGGCCACAGGACAAGTAGACGGAATTGCACAAGATTTATGGACTGTAAATTTTGATGCTAATGGTATTGATAGTGTAGCACTAGTGGGAGAAACCATTGTTTTAGGAGAAAATCAACCACGATTTTTTGCATTAGCGCCGCTATACAAACATTTGGTCACAAGACCAGAAGTTCTCATCAGTCCATTACTAGATGATGGGCAATTAGGAACACCAGAAAAAGTCGCTTTTCAAAGTATAGACACCGAAGTATGGGCTAGAAAATTTGTGGAAGATTTTGATCGTTTTGTCGCTGGAACAAGTGTCATTAAACTATATGATAATGAAAACTTACGTCCGTATCTCGAAGAAATTCTAGGTGTAAAACAACAACTAATTCCCTCCATTGCGAAAGATTTAACAAACGTACTCAACGTGGAAGATACAGGAAGCAATCCTGCATTAGCTCTGGCAACAGCCCAGAAATCATTAGAACAACAATTAGGTGTTAGCTTGGCAAGAACGTATGAAGCAACTGTAATGGTACAGTATACATCCACAGTAAATTCAGCTTGGCAAACGAATCCAGCGTTATTACCAGCATCATTATATGGAGATGGAAGCATTGTAGGATATGATAAAGGAATCACGATCGTATCCGCTAAAACAAAACTAAACGAATCCGATTTCTATGTTGATTTCTTGCTTACATTAGACAATCCAGCATTACACAGAAACATCACAGGTGCTTTTGAATACGGAATTTCACATGTGGAGTTCAACATTAAAGAACAAACGAGTATTTCAGGAGAATATAAAAGTTCGGATTGGTTAACATTTGTACCTTTATTACGAAAAGATGGAGCTAAAACGACGAAACCAACAGCATTAGTTGGTACAGATCCAGGAAGTGTAGATGTGCCTATACCGCTCAAACTATTTCCAGGTTCACCTATCATTATGGGGCAATCGGCAAATCAGCAAATAGAAAATGATACAAAAGAGGTGAGTCAACTAAGTTTATGGAAATACAATTATAATTATTCACATGAACATGCTGAGCAAGACTATGTCATTATCATAGCAGAATTCAATCTAACAACTCCACAACTAAAAAGCAGGTTGCTTTTAGAAGACAAAGATTTATTCACGGAATTAGCACAATATAACAGTATTGCTACAAAACTATGGGAATATTTATCGGCACTAACGGATGCCAAAGTACAAGTAACATCAGAAACACTTAAAAACGCTGTTGCCACATTTACAAGCATTTCACAAAGCATTGCTGATTGTTGGGAAACAAGATTCTCAGAAACGCAATCAAACACAAACGATCAAGATAACTTAGTAGCCGCTTTAAGCTATTCTTTTGAAGCACGTGTAGATTATGACTTAAACACGTATACCTTAAAAAGTTCACAAACACCTGTTGGACCAAATGATACTTGGCCAACAGTATATTTACAACAAACTGACGGCAAATTTGTAGCATTAGTCCCAGGAACGCCTGAAGGAACGAGTCTAACGTATACTACACCTGAAGGAACCAGTATTCCTTCCACAAATTGGCCTGTATTTAAGCTTGTATGGGAAATGTTGAACATTGCCGAAATACAAAATGCAAGAGGTAAAATGTGGGTAGAACGAAATCAAAACCTAATTGACAATGTAGAAACCAATAACGATTTCATCTTTGCAACAAACTTAATTGTTGCACCAAGTGTCGTGACACCATTAAATAGCTTTGGAAACCGTATCAATATCAATAACTTGGGTGATAACCTAACGGATGCTTTAAATGCAGTCTTTACAAATCTTTTTGGAGCAAATGCAAACGGTCAAATCATTACCATGGAACTGAGTTACGGTTTTGAATTAGTCGCACCACAATCGCAATCGTCACAAGGTTTGGTTACCTACTTACCTATTGGTTTATATCCGAACCAAACCATATCAGATACAACAGCAAGCAACCTAAATGCAGCGATAGAAGCCTGGAAAGTAGCAAATCAGCCAAGTGAACAAGGCGGAGAATGGGTTTTTTCGTTAAAAATGTATTCACAGTTGACTGACAATACATACACATTACTCGCAATAGATCATTTGGTATATTCGATTATTGTATAAAAATAAATGAAATCAATGCTATTTGTTAAGTTATATAGTCGCTCCTTATAAGCGGTAAAAGGTTTACGAATACTATAAATTTTCTCTTTATCGGCACGTTTTTGATAGAGAATTTGATGGTATAATACCAGTTTTGCTTTAAAATTACTCAATAAAAAGGTAGTTATTTTTTCTTTAGGCAAAAAAGAAAATTCAAGCATAGCCATAGCTACGGTTAAATTTTATTTTGAAGAATAAAGGAAAAAGCCCAAGTTTTTGTGAGTAATTTTAAGGTGAAAATGGTATAAATCCAGTTATTCTTGATAAATTGACCAAAACATCAAGACAAAATATTTTTTTGTCTTGATAAAATTCGCAAAGTATCTAGGTAGAGTTTGTAAACCTAAAAGTGCTGTCTACAATTTTACATTTTTTGAATTGTTTCCTAAGTAGTTTTTGCTTCTATTTTTTCAAAATAAATAATCCTAATTTCCTTGATAGTTTTATAAGGAAAGCTTTAGGATGTCAAAATTTTACTCACACAAAAACCGAATAAATATAGCTTCCCCTTTTTTATGAAGTGAGAATTTGTTACTTTCAAGCATAAATCTACTATGTGTGAACAAACGTACGTATATCGCTATTTTACTTTCTTTAGGTTGTTTTTTGAATACCATTAAAACGACTGCTCAAGAGATTACGCTGTTCCAACAATTTAATGGTCGATACGATTATACCGCACTTGGAAATACGCTCAATACGGTTGAAAATGGTCCGATTGGCGTTTGTACGATCAATACTTCATCTAGCGCAAGCTTATTTTTAAATACGAATCAAACCATAGTGGCTGCTTATTTGTATTGGGCAGGATCGGGTGATGGTGATTTTGATATTGAATTAAACGGTGTTCCTATAACTGCTGAACGTACATTTAGTGATGCGTTGACAGGCAACCGAACGTTTTTTGCCGCTTTTGCCGATGTGACAAGTATTGTGCAAACCATAGGAAACGGAGTGTATACGGTGAGTGAATTTGATTTGACGTCCGTAATTGCACCGTATTGTCCGACAGGCACCAATTTTGGCGGTTGGGCAATAACTGTTATTTATGAAAATCCTGCGCTTCCGCTGAATCAACTCAACGTGTATGACGGTTTGGAAAGTGTACCCGAAACACTCGAAATTACTCTTGAAAACCTCAACGTTTTTGATAATATGGGCGCAAAAATTGGCTTTATTGCTTGGGAAGGCGATGCGGCTTTGAGCGTGAATGAATCATTGCGTATTAATGGAAATATTATTGAAAACTTTCCGCTGAATCCTGCAAATAATGCGTTTAATGGGACAAATAGTTTTACGGGTGCTTCCGATTTGTACAATATGGATATTGATTTTTATAGCATTCAAAATTATATTGCTATCGGAGACACCGAAGCCACAATTTCGTTGACTTCCGGACAGGATTTTGTGATGATTAATAACATTATTACCGTACTAAATAGTCAACTTCCTGACGCAAGAATTACGATTGATGAAGTTGAGTTGGTGTGTGATTCGAGCGATATAGCTATTACCTACACCATTTCCAACACGAATAGCACGGCTGCTTTACCGCAAAATACGCCCATTGCTTTCTATGTTGACGGAATATTGATCGCAACAGCCGCCACACAAGTAACACTTCCGATTGGTGGAAGCACACAACAAACAATAACCTTTAGCGTTCCTGCTACAACTTCTGATATATTTAATTTTATCATTGTGGTGGATGATGACGGAACTGGCGTTGGAACAGTCGATGAAATTAACGAAGATAATAACGATGCCTTCGAACTAATTACGCTTCCGACTTCGCCAATAATACCTGTTTTACCAAATTTAGAAGTGTGTGATAATGACGAGAATCTTACATTTGATTTGACGACTCAAGAACTATTATTTAGTGATCCTACGCTTACGTTTGCCTATTTTGAAACCTTTCAAGATGCTTCAAGCCATATAAATAGTATTACAAATACGACTTCATATAGCAGTGTAAATTATCCAACAGAAATTTATATGAAAGTGACAAACAGTGCTACTTTGTGTACTTCTATTGGAGATTTTGAATTAATCCTTTTAGAAAGTCCAGAAGCGAATCAACCTGAAAATTTAATCGGTTGTCAGGTCAATCAAATTGAATCAGTTACATTTGACCTTACCGTGAATGAATCTGCCATCAATACAACTTCAACGAATATATTTACCTATTACGAAACTGCAAATTCAGACGGAACATTTCAAGATGAAATCACACTACCAACAGCATACGATAATATTTCAAACCCGCAAACTATTTATGTTACCGTCGGAAGTACAAATGGTTGCGTAGCTTCTACTTCGTTTGAAGTGTCTGTGGATGATTGCGAAATTTACATTCCCAATGGTTTATCACCAAATGGAGATGGAAAAAATGATGTTTTTAATATCCTAAATCTGGAAGCACATCCAAATCATAAAATTCATATTTACAACAGATATGGCACGCTGATATTTGAAGGCACTAAAAATACGGCTCTCTGGAATGGGTACGCAAATAGAGGTACACCAAAAAACGAACGATTGCCTACGGGAACATACTTTTATGTGTTATACTTAAACGATGAAAGTACCTCAACCAGTCCTTTATTGTTAGAGCAAACCTATACAGGTTGGGTGTATTTACAGAATAATTAAATGAAATTCACGTTAATATCATTGATTTTCTGTATTTTAGTGATGATTGTAGCTAATTTTAAAACAAGTCGTTAGCACCGAAAATAGTTTCACAAGCTTTAAATTATGTATATATTTGTTCATAATTGTATGTAGCCTATACAATGTATGATGGTCGTTTGCCCAGCTTCTATTATACTTTATCGAAAATAGTGACTTAACCCCACACCTATGAAAAAAGTTTTTTTGATACTTTTTACGCTATGCGCCTATCAGATAATTTCTGCACAGCAAGTAACAACCAACGAATCATTTACATTACAACAACTTGTAGAACAAATAGTTCAAGGATGTGTAGAAATATCAAATGTATCCTCGTCCGTAAACGGAAATATCGATGGTTTTGCCAGTTATGGCTATTTTGATCAAGCAGCTTCTAATTTTCCTTTTGCAAATGGATTGGTCTTAACTTCTGGTCGTGCTTCAGACGCTGGAACACCTGTAAATACAGCACCTTTAAATAATGGAACAACCGCTTGGGGAACAGATCCTGATATTGAAATGGCTTTAGGTGTGAATAATACAGTAAATGCAACTTCCATAGAGTTTGACTTTATTGCCGCTACCAATCAAATCAGTTTTAATTATTTATTGGCTTCCGAAGAATACTTTGCCGATTTCCCTTGCCGATTTTCAGACAGTTTTGCTTTTTTAATTCGAGAAACAGGAAGTTCCGCACCTTACACCAACATTGCCGTTGTGCCTGGCACCAATATTCCTGTAAGTACGAGTGTGATTCATGATGAAATTGTAGGCTTCTGCCCTGCTGAAAATCCTGAATATTTTGCAGGATATAATTTAGGCGACACCAACTACAACGGGCGAACTACGGTATTAACGGCGACAGCAAGTATCATTCCTAATCAACAATATCATATTAAATTAGTGATTGCTGATGGAACAGATGAAAATGCAGATTCGGCTATTTTTATTCAAGGAAATAGTTTTAATGCCACCGTTGATTTAGGACCCGATGTGGAAACTTGTGCAGACTCCTATTTACTAAATGCAGACATTCAAAATCCGTTAGCAACTTACGAATGGTTTCGAAATGGCGTGACCATTCCTGGAAGTAATAGCATTACCCATGATGCAGTTCTTACAGGATCATATCGCGTAGAAATTACAATTCCAATTGGTACAGGAACCTGTGTGATTGAAGATACGGTAGAAGTTATCTTAAATTCTGCGCAATCAGCCGGACCGATCACTGATTTTGAACTGTGTGATGATATTTCTCAAGACGGTATAGAAACATTCAACTTGCCCGTGAAAGAACCCGAAATTTTAGCCACAGTTCCGCCAGCAAATTATAGCGTAACGTATTATCCAACACAAAATGATGCGAATGATGATACAAATGCGTTCCCTAATATGATTCAGAATACAACATCGCCACAAGAAGTTTTTGTACGTGTGCTAGATGTTGATAATGGCTGCTTGGCATTTACCAGCTTTAACTTAGTGGTGAATCCGATGCCAATGATTACGAACCCGAGTTCAATTGACATTTGTTCTCCAAGCGGAGTTGCTTCGGTAGACTTAAACATTCGTACTGATGAAATCACAGGAATGAATCCGATATTAGGAGTTACCTATCATTTCACACAAAGTGATGCGGATGCTAACATCAATCCAATTATCGGTAATTATACAAATACATCACCAAACGATACTGTATTTGTGAGAGTTATCAATACACAAACAGGATGCGTTATAACCACCACTTTACCAGTAAATGTGACCGCTTCTCCTGCGTTAAATACGCCAGATAGAAACTTAGTAGATGCTTGTGATCCTGATCATGATGGTTTTGCTTCCTTTGACTTATCAAATATCCTCAACGAAATTACCATGGGATTAACAGGAGTTACAACCACGGTACATACCTCTTTTGATGATGCAAACACGGGTGCCAATCCAATTCCTGATATTACCGATTTTTTAAATACAACGATTGATCAGCAAACCTTGTACGTACGTGTAGAAGATACCAATTCAGGATGTTTTACGACCACACAATTTGTAGTACATAGCAATGCTTTACTTACAGCGACTAATATTAGAGATGTTCAACGTTGTGACGATCCTAGCAATGATGGTATTTTTGATTTTGATTTTCAGACTATTTTTACAACGATTCAAAATAACCTAACGTTTGTGAATATTGAATTTTATCTAAGTGAAGATGACCGAACAAATCAAGTAAATGCGATTGACATCAACGTGCCATTTATGAATACGTCCAATCCACAAGAAATATTTATCACGCTAACAGATGATTTAGGTTGTGAAGAACAAGACTCTTTTAACTTAGTGGTCAACCCGAATGTTATGGCTCCAATCCTTGGAACACTTACCTATTGTGATAACAATGACGATGAGTTTGCAGCTATTGATCTCACAACATTCACACCTACTATACAAGGAGTAAATACTACTTACAATGTATTTTATTTTGCCACTCAGTCAGATGCGAATACATTTAGTAATCCAATTACAACACCATTCGCAAATTCTTCAGATCCGCAAGAAATATTTTTCAGGTATACCAATCCTACAACAAATTGTACTGATATTTCTTCTTTCTTTATAGATGTATTACCTGCGCCAACAGTCATGCAACCGAATACTATTTTAATTTGTGATGATGATACCGATGGAATTGCTGATGTAGATGTAACTAGTAGTCAACCCGAAATCATTCCCGATGTAACCAATATAAATATTAGCTATCATACAACAGCCGCTGGAGCAACCAACAATACAAATATCATTGCAGATCCAACAGTCTATAACACAGCAACAACAACTGTATTTGCACGTGTAGAAAATGCTACCACAAATTGTTTTACTGTGGTACAAGTCCCAATTATTGTAAACACAATTCCTGAGGTCGTTGCCACAGATATTTATCAACTGTGTGAAACAGACACGGATGAAACGGAAAACTTTATCATGGAAACCAGAGATGCTGAAATCTTGAATGGTCAAACGAACATGACAGTTCTCTACTATCCTACGGCACAAGACGCTTTAGATAAAACCAACGAAATTGACAAAACAATGCCGTATGCGAATCAAACAAATCCGCAAATCATTCACGTACGCATAGAAAACGACACCGATCCTGATTGTTTTGCCGTTTCTTCCTTTGTCATTCAAGTAAGTCCTGCGCCAATGTTCAATCAACCATCTGATATTTTTGTATGTGATGATGTTACCAATGACGGAGTTGACACCTTTGACCTTTCGGATACGGAAACAGAAATCAGCACGGGAATACCACAAAACTTAACCATCACATTTCACCTATCATTAGATGACGCTTCAACGGATGTAAACCCAATTGGAACTACATTTACCAACACCACAAATCCGCAAGCAATTTACGCCAGAATTACAAATGATTCTGATTGTTTTACAGTGGTTGATTTTGAAGTCAATGTAATTCAAGTTCCAGAATCAAATCCTGCAAACGATGTCACGGTTTGTGATGTAGATTATGATGGGCAAGTTGTGTTTGATTTGACAGAAGCCGAATTTGATATTTTAAACATTCGACAAGAAAATGTAGTAATTTCTTATCACGAAACACAACAAGATGCCGATGATGGAACTAACGCAGTTCCTGATCCGGAAAACTATACAAACACCAACAATCCACAGCCTATCTTTGTACGATTATTTAATACAATATCAGGTTGTTATGTTGTGATTCCGTTTACACTAAACGTAAATTTACCTCCGTTACTCAATAATGTTTCAGAAGCAACTTTTTGTGAAGCTGAACAACCCGGAACGGTAGATGTACGCCAAATTGATGATCTCATCGTGGATGATACCACAGGAATTTCATTATCATACTATAATTCTGCCGCGGATGCAGACGCAGATACAAACGCATTACCAGACATTTATACATACCTTTCAAACCCTGAAACAATTTTTATCAGAGCTGAAAACGATACGACAGGTTGTTACTTTGTAGATAGTATTGACATTAATATCAACCCGAATCCGATAGCAAATCCTGTAAGTGATATGGAAGCGTGTATCAGTGACAATGCAAATTCTACGCAAGTATTCAATCTATCACAACAAACAGCAACGATATTAGGAACACAAAATCCGGGATTATTTACGGTAAGTTATCACGTAAGTATTGAAGATGCACAAAATGATGTAAATTCATTACCAACCTTATACAGTGCGTTTAACGGACAAATTATTCATGTACGTGTTGAAAATAATACAACAGGTTGTTTTGCTACGACCAATTTTTCAACCATTGTATATCCATTACCAGAAATTAACTTGCCAGATGATATTACGCTGTGTTTAAATGATTTACCGTTAACAGTAACGGCTGGTTCTGCGATTGGAAACAGTTATCTTTGGTCAACAGGTGAAACAACGGCTTCTATTGATATCACCTCTATTGGCACGTATGACGTAACGGTGACAAGTGCTTTTGGTTGTGTGCAAACAGCTAGTTTTACCGTAAATGAATCAGAATTAGCCACCATCGTTGAAGTAGATGTCGTAAACTTTTCAGACAACAATACCATTACGGTGACAGCCAGTGGAAATGGCGATTACTTGTATTCTTTAGATGGCGGAACGCCACAAGTTTCCAACATATTTGAATTTGTCGGTCCAGGCTATCATACCGTAACGGTTTCCGATATCAATGGTTGTGGTGAAGTAAGCGCAGAAGCTGTTGTGGTAGATTATATTGGGTTTGTAACACCTAACGGCGATGGATTCAATGACACTTGGCACATTATCGGCATAGAAACCTTGCCAAACTCAGTCGTATACATATTTGATCGATACGGAAAACTCATAAAAACCTTGCGCGCAAATGATCGTGGTTGGGATGGAACATATAGAGGTCGCAAATTACCTTCGAGTGATTATTGGTTCTTAGCAGAAATCAAAGATGGGCCAGATGCGTTTGAATTAAAAGGGCATTTTACCTTAAAACGCTAGACTAATCTAAAATAACATTTTAAAACAGTGATTGATAAGAACTAAATTACATCACACAGTAAGTACTGTTTACCATTCCTTTTCATTATTTTTGCAATACACCGCGTTAAGGATAGAGGCGGCATCCTTTTATCGTCAGTTCGAGTGATTTTGTCATATTGAGAGGAATCGAAATAGACAAAATTGTATCGAGAACAAGATAAAAGATATAGCCGAAAGCCTGACCGCAAAAGGACATGAAGCCAACTGCGGAATGGGCTTTTGTGGAAACGCCCAAAAAACTCACAAAGCAATTACAATTTATGAAGTTCAAAATCGTATCTGACTTCTCTCCTACGGGAGATCAACCGCAAGCCATCAAACAACTGATTTCAGGAATTGAAGCCAACGAACGCTACCAAACCTTATTAGGAGTTACAGGTTCTGGAAAAACATTCACGGTTGCCAATGTGATTGAAAAAGTGGAAAAACCTACGCTGATTTTAGCGCACAATAAAACGTTGGCGGCGCAATTATACTCAGAATTCAAACAATTTTTCCCAGAAAATGCTGTCGAATATTTTGTATCTTATTACGATTATTACCAACCTGAAGCCTACATACCAAGTTCTGGAACCTACATAGAAAAAGATTTATCCATCAACGAAGAAATTGAAAAGTTACGACTCAGCACGACTTCTTCCTTACTTTCAGGACGTCGTGATGTCATTGTCGTTGCCTCCGTTTCTTGTTTATACGGTATTGGAAATCCAGTAGAATTTCAAAAAAACGTCATTAAACTAGAACGCGATCAAGTAATTTCACGAACAAAATTATTGCATCGTTTAGTACAAAGTTTGTATGCGAGAACGGAAGCCGATTTTTTACGCGGTTCATTTCGTGTAAAAGGCGATGTGGTAGATATTTTTCCAGGGTATGCCGATTTTGCGTTTAGAATTCACTTCTTTGGTGATGAAATTGAAGACATAGAATCGTTTGATCCAGCAACCAACAATGTGCTTGAAAAATACGAAAAACTCACTATTTATCCTGCAAATATGTTTGTGACTTCACCCGAAGTATTGCAAAATGCCATTCATCAAATTCAAGAAGATATGGTAAAACAAGTGGAATATTTTAAAGAAATAGGCAAACATTTAGAAGCGAAACGGTTAGAAGAACGGACTAATTTTGACTTAGAAATGATCCGTGAATTGGGCTATTGTTCCGGAATTGAAAACTATTCAAGATATTTAGACGGACGCGCACCCGGAACTCGTCCTTTCTGTCTATTAGACTATTTTCCAGAAGATTACTTAATGGTGGTGGATGAAAGTCACGTCACGGTTTCACAAGTACATGCCATGTATGGAGGCGACAGAAGTCGAAAAGAAAACTTAGTAGAATACGGTTTCCGATTGCCCGCAGCCATGGACAACAGACCACTGAAATTTGAAGAATTTGAAGTCATTCAAAATCAAGTAATCTATGTCAGTGCAACGCCTGCGGATTATGAATTACACAAAACCGATGGTGTATTTGTAGAACAAGTCATTCGTCCAACAGGATTATTAGATCCGGTTATAGAAGTGCGTCCAAGTTTAAATCAAATTGATGATTTGGTAGAAGAAATTCAACTGCGAACAGAAAAAGACGAACGTGTATTAGTAACCACGTTGACCAAACGAATGGCGGAAGAATTGACCAAATATTTATCACGTATTCAAATTCGATGTCGCTATATTCACAGTGATGTGGATACCTTGGAACGTGTGCAAATCATGCAAGATTTACGAAAAGGCTTGTTTGATGTGTTGATTGGTGTGAATTTACTTCGTGAAGGATTGGATTTACCTGAAGTTTCGCTCGTGGCGATTTTAGATGCAGACAAAGAAGGTTTTTTACGTTCGGCACGATCACTTACACAAACGGTTGGTAGAGCGGCGAGAAACGTGAACGGAAAAGCGATTTTATATGCAGATAAAATCACGAAAAGTATGCAAAAAACAATGGACGAAACGGCGTACAGACGTGAAAAACAGATTGAATACAATACAAAACATGGTATTACTCCAACAGGCTTAAACAAAGCATTAAGCACGATTCTCGGAAAAGATGATAGTTTATCATGGGAAGATGAAATTAAAGCAAAAGCAAAAGCAGCGGCGGAACCTGATTTGGAATACTTGACCAAAGCGCAAATAGAAAAGTTAATTCGCGAAAAGCGAAAAGCGATGGAAACAGCGGCGAAAGACTTGAATTTTATGGATGCGGCGAAATATCGTGATGAAATAAAAGTGCTTCAAGAAAAATTATAATTGACCAAAACGTGAACATCAAAAAAATCTTATCTAATATTGGTAAAAATATACTCTTAGGTATCTTAATTCTAGGTATTTTATTCGTGTTTGTCGGGATAATGAGCACAAAAATCAATTGGTTATTCATTGCAATCGGTATTGCACTACTGTTTCCTTTTGGCATCTTTTTTCTACTCGATCTAAATAAAGATTCAAAACTTATAACACAAAAGGAAAGTGAATTTCAAGACTTTATAAAAACTGCCGATCGTGTTTTTGTCCTATTAAATGATGCTACTATTCATGAAAAAAAACATACAGAAATCCGAGAGGTTGAACACTACAAAGCTTCTACATTGAATGAAATTACAGGAAATGGACATCATAACGAAGAAAGAGTTACACATACATATTGTGAAGTCACATTGAGAGCGAATTACAAAGACCGCTACATAACTTATGTAGAGACTATTAACAAAGATGCTACAGCTGTGAGAATGAAATTTTACATGCAAAAAAGTACAATTCTATATGTCAATCCGAATAACACCACTGAATATTATATGGATTTGAATTTTCTAAATGATTAAAAAAATTAACACAGTTCGTTAAGAATTCGCCAAAATTTAGCAATCACGAATGGCTTCAGATTGAAAATTCAATTTAATATGTATCTTCGAATTTTCAGATAAATCAATCCACAAAAGTGAGCTTCTATTTTACATTGCAATTCAAAAGAATGTATCGTCATATTGACGAATTTGGCGTAATTCCACTCATCGGATTCGCGATTTTAATTGCTATTTTTTATTGGATTTCAGAAGCAATTTTCAAAAATATAGAACACGCATCTTTTGTCTATCTTAGTGTGGGTGTGTTATTGAGTGTACAATTGGGAAGTAAGCACCGAAATATTTTTCTTAAAAAATGTTTTCTACCAAAAACTTATCAAAAAGTCCGATTGCTAGAAAATACACTCTTTGTGCTTCCGTTTAGTGGCTTTCTGTGTTATAAACAAGCTTTTATAGAAATCATCTTACTGCATAGTTTGGTTATTTTGCTCTCTTTTTTTAACAATCTTGGGATAAAAAGTGTCACGATTCCGACACCTTTCGGGAAAAAACCTTTTGAGTTTGTCATAGGATTTCGAAAGACCTATTGGTTATTTCCAATTTTGTATGCGCTGACTTTTATTTCGATTTCAGTACACAACTATAATCTAGGAATTTTCAGCCTTATTATCGTTTTTGTCTGTTGTATGTCGTTCTATTCAAAACAAGAACCGTTATATTATATATGGATGCACAGCAAATCACCCAAAGAATTTTTAATCGATAAATTAAAAACCGCATGCCTATTCAGTAGTATTTTAGTATTACCAATTGCAATTGCATTAAGTCTCTTTTTTCCACTTTCAACATTGCACATTACGATACTTTTTGCTGTGTTAGGTTTCAGTTTTATTTCTATACTAATTCTGGGAAAATACAGCAATTATCCTTCACAAGTTCCCATAACACAAGCATTTGCACTCATAGTAAGCCTTGTATTTCCGCCACTTTTACTATTCATCATTCCATTTTTTTATAACCGTGCTATTAAAAATCTTAATTCCATTTTAACATGTTAAGCATCTCCAATCTTTCTAAATCGTATGGAAAAAAACAAATTTTGAATGGTATTGAATTGCATTTCAATCCTGGAGAAATTCACGGAATTGTAGGTGAAAATGGTGCTGGAAAAACAACACTTTTTAAATGTATTGCAGGTTTAGAATCGCACGAAGGAAACATTCAATATACAAGAATTGACGTCAAAAATACGATCGGTTTTTTAGAAACCAATCCTGAATTTCTATCAAAAATTACAGGAAAAGAATATTTACAACTACTTTGCAATGCTCGAAACATCAAGAATGTCAATTTTGAAGCGCAAAATATTTTTGAGTTGCCACTAAAACAATATGCCGAAACTTATTCTACCGGAATGAAAAAAAAGTTAGCACTAACCGGTGTATTGCTTCAAAAAAATGATATTTTCATCTTGGATGAGCCGTTTAATGGTGTTGACATTCACAGCAATCTCATTATTAAGGAATTGCTACAATCACTTCAAGAAAAAGGGAAAATTATAGTACTTTCCTCACACATATTTTCCACATTACAAGACACTTGCGATGATTTGCACTACTTAAAAGATGGAAAAATAAAAAAAAGTGTGAAAAAAGAAGATTTTTCAATAATCGAAAATCTTATAAAAGACGCGGGTTTCAAGAAAAAAATACAGAATTTTAACATTAAATAATTGTAACTTACTCAAAAAAAACACATTATTCGTTGCACGCATTCTTTTTGGTATTATCTTTGCCAGTATCAAAACAATTATTAAAATTTATTACAATGAGTAGAGGAACAGTAAAATTTTTCAACGACACTAAAGGATTTGGATTTATCGTTGAAGAAGGTTCAAACAAAGAACATTTTGTACACATTTCTGGATTAATCGACGAAGTTCGTGAAGGAGATGAAGTTGAATTTGACTTACAAGAAGGTCGTAAAGGTCTTAATGCAGTGAACGTAAAAGTAATTTAAGTATATACATATTTAATTCTTTAATGAAGCAAAAGCCTATCGGAAGATAGGTTTTTTTTGTGCCTAAAAAGTATTTTTCAAAATTGGGTTTCATTAAAATAAGTATCTTTGTCTTATGGCATTAACAAACAACGACATTTTCAAAAAACTTCGCGTGGCTTTGAAGCTTCGTGACGACGATATTGTAAAAATATTAGAACTCGTAGATTTTAGAATTACCAAAAGTGAATTGGGCGCATTCTTCCGCAATGAAGATCATCCAAAATATAAAAATTGTGGCGATCAAATTCTGCGAAACTTCTTAAACGCTTTGGTCATTCATTTACGCGGTCCGATGCCGAAAAAGGAAGACAAACCAAAAAGTACGCTTTCTACTTCGAAGCGGAAAGACCAAAAATAATTTTTATCTGAATCCATAATATTAACTAAAAAAGTAACGAGTAAAACCAACCAAATTCATAACTAATACGCACTATATCATGAAATTAAAACACATTTATGCAGCAATCATTATTTGTATTTGCTTCTCTTGCGAAACTGGATCTTCGCAAAACAATGAGTCCGTTACGGATTTAACGATTGACAATAAAGGATTATCTTGTGATAATATCACGATGGAAAATCATACGGGATTGATTAATAAATCTGAGTTTTCGTATGGAGAAAAAATCACCTTATTTTATAATGACATGACTGGTTTTGCATTACAAGACAGCTTGGCATATCCAAACATGGATATTTTTGTAACGGATAAAAAAGGAGATACCATCTTGGCTCAAAAGGATTTATTCAAAGATATTAATGAAGGGTACACCGAAAAAGAATTGAATTTACGAAGCAATCTTACACTTGCAAATCCAATGAAACCTGGGAATTCATACCAAATGCACATCAATATAATTGACAGACATAGTGATGGATATTTCAATTTGAAGAAAAACTTTTCACTCATTGAAAACCCATTGTTAAAAACAAAAACAAACGCATTAACGTATGATATTCTGTATTTATTTTCTCAAACACGTAACATTGCCATTGTTGATGACAAAATCAGTCCTAACGAAAGTGTCTACATTCTTTTAGAAGGTTTAGATGGTTATACGATTGATGCGGATGGAAAAGTAGATGTGCAAGCTTCTATCAGTTTAACGGAAGCAGACGGAAGAGTCATAAATAAAAATGATAACTTATTCGCAGAACCTGTAAGTGCTAAAGATTTAAAAGATCAATTATATGCTTCAATTAGTGTTACGGAAGGACAAGTAAACAATCCTGTCACCTGTGTTTTTAAAATAAAAGATCGTAAAAGTGGACATAGTTTTGAGACTTCTATAAGCCTTACGGTAGAAGAAAAGAAATAAATAAACTATCTGCTTTCATATTTAAATGAAACGCATACTTTTGTTTCTAATTAAACAATTTCTACTATGAGCATTGAAAGAGAACTGCAAAAACGAAGTGGTTCAACCTGTGAATTATGTACTGCAACGGAAAAATTATCCGTGTACAATGTACCGCCAAATCACGATAATCAGGCAGAAAAATCAATTTATGCCTGCGAAACCTGTATTTCTCAAATAGAAGATGCTGATACGATGGATTCCAATCATTGGCGTTGTTTGAATGATAGTATGTGGAGCGAAGTCAAAGCAGTACAAATTGTAGCTTGGCGAATGCTACATCGATTAAAAAAAGAAGGTTGGCCGCAAGATTTATTGGATATGATGTATTTTGATGAAGATGATTTAGCATGGGCTTCCGCTACTGGTGAAGCTGATGATAAAGAAAATGCCATCAAACATGTCGATGCCAATGGCGTACAATTGCAAGCGGGCGATAGTGTGGTTTTAATCAAAGATTTAAATGTAAAAGGCGCGAGTTTTGTTGCCAAACGTGGAACGCCAGTTCGAAATATTACGCTAGCGCATGACAACGCAGAACATATTGAAGGTCGCGTGAATGGACAACAAATTGTAATTATTACAAAATATGTTAAGAAGACGTAATCTTTCTACACATAAAAATAATAAAACGACGTATTCCAAAAGAGTACGTCGTTTTTTATATCTTTAAGATTACAAATTTTTTATCGATGAGTTATCCTTATTTAAAAACTAAGTTCAAGAAAAATCTTGATGAAAAAACAATTGAGATTATAAATAGCTACTGGAAAATAGAGAATGGTATTTTTATAAATTCTCCAACTAAATTGAGAAATGAATTAAATATTACTCAGCCAAAATTAAACTCAATAGTAAAAAAGAATTCTGAAACAAAACTTTATATAGATGATTGTATTCAATGTAAAAAAAATCCAATAATAATTCCTGTGACTAGTCAATCAAATGCTAAAAAAGAAATAGAAAATACTTTGTTTCGATGTGGCACTTGTGATAACTCTTTAAAATACGTACTAAATGAATATGAGTATTCGAAAAGAAAGTCTCTCGAATTAATATATGCCTTCAAATGTAAATATTGGACTAAACTTACTGAGGAAGAACTTAATGTTCTCAAGAAAATAATTGAATATGATGATTATAGGTTATTTTGGAAAGATTTTATTCAAAAAGATAAAAATTATTATTATCCAATAATTCATAAACTTAATAGGTTTTCATTGATTGATGTACAAAGAAATCCAATAAATGAAAGAGCTTCAACTGTAAATTTTTTAGCTGGATTAAAAAAAGAATTGGGAATTAAAAGAAAAAACAAAAACATACATACTGAATCCAGTTTGAACTTTTATCTTCCGAAAAGAGCTCAAACTAAAAATACGGATCCAAATTTTTCTAAAAGAATTGTATTTGATCAAAATATAGTCATTAAGGCGGGAACAGAATATATTTGTAGTGTTTGGTATAATTTAGACGGATCTATAAATTTTAAAATGAAATCTATGGATGATTTAATGGGTATGACAGATGAAAGTGATGACTTTGAACCAAAGTTAATTGGGGAATTCATAAAAAATATAAAAAAGAAGATGAAATCTTAAAAATGATCAAAAAAATTAAAATCAAATCTGTTTTAAGTATAGTGTCAAATAAAAGATCGAGTTCTGTAATTTTTATTTAAAAAACAGTAAAAAGCGTTGTAACAATCACGCCTTTTTCATTAGGTAGTGTAACCTTTCCAATTTCTGTTGCTTCTTTTACTTTAAAATGAAATGGCGGTTTTAATAAATCCACACCACTTTGTTTTTTCAGTCGAATTCCTTGTCCTGAAATGATATCTTTATTTGGTGTAAAATTACCTTCTGGCAAATGTTCTGTGAGAATCAGATATTTAAAATCGGCCAACTTTCGCACGATACTTTGTATTTCTGCATTGGACAGATGTTGTAATACTTGACGCACTAAAGCACAATCGCCAACAGGCAAATCATCCACGGCGATATCCAAACATTGAAACGCTAAATTTGTAGCTGTAAACCTTGTTTTATTATGTTTGATAAGTTCTGGAACAATATCAATTGCGATATATTTTTGAGTGAACTCTACTAATTCCTTTCCGATATTAAAATCGCCACAACCCAAATCGCACACGATCAACGGTTTTTCAAAAGACGTTAAAAAAGAAATGACCGCTTCCACATACGGACGTACAATTTCAGGATGATGCGATCCTTCTCCCGAATAAAAATTAGTGTCATTATCGCCCCAAAGTTTTTGTGCATACACTTGTTCCATCGCTGCTTTTGTCGGCCACGGTTTCTTCTCTTTTTTGGACTTGGTTTCTTTCTTTTTCATAAATGAATTATTTGCTTTAGGAAGTCAAAAATACAACACTTCGACTCCGTTCAGTGTGAAAGTTATTGATTGTTCTAAACATAAATTCGAGTGAAATTTTTGTATAAAATTTTGTATCGAGAACAGCTTTGTTATGCTTATCTATTTCTCGATACAATTTCCTTTCATTTCGACTCCGCTCAATGTGCAGAAAATCACTCGAAATGACGATTGCAAATTTTGAATTATGCTATTTTTAAGCATTTATAATACCGAAAACATTCGTAAATTTGCAATCCATTTGAGAAATTAAAATAATTAGAGCGTGATTTAGTTGTTAATTGTTAGAAAAAGTTCACTAACATCATCAACTTTTATACCTATAAACTCATAAACTAAAACACACTCCAAGCAAAGTATTAATGAATTACAAAGAAGCATTACAACTCGATATATTTTCCACGATTTCAAAAGCAGCAAGCGAATTACAACTTGAAACCTACGTAATTGGTGGTTTTGTGCGTGATTTTTTATTAAACCGAGGCGATGCAAAAGATATTGACGTAGTTGCTGTTGGAAGCGGAATTGAATTGGCGAAAAAAGTAGCGTCGCTTCTTCCAAAAAAACCGAAAGTACAAGTGTTTAAAAATTATGGTACTGCCATGATTAAAACTGACGAAATTGAAGTAGAGTTTGTCGGCGCACGCAAAGAAAGTTACGAACGTGGCAGTCGAAATCCTGCGGTGGAAAACGGAACGCTTCAAGATGATCAAGATCGTCGTGATTTTTCAATTAATGCCATGGCGTTGAGTTTGAATGAAGATAGTTTTGGCGATTTGCTTGATCCGTTTAACGGTTTGCAAGACCTTGAAAATAAACGTATTGTTACACCGCTTGATCCTGACATTACGTTTTCAGATGATCCGTTACGCATGATGCGTGCGATTCGATTTGCAACACAATTACACTTTACGATTGATCCTGTTTCCTTGGAAGCCATCACACGAAATGCAGAGCGAATTGATATCATTACCAAAGAGCGAATTGTGGTGGAATTACATAAAATTCTTTTGAGTTCAACACCATCTATCGGTTTTATATTGCTCGAAAAAACAAAGCTTTTAGCACGTATTTTACCAGAATTAGTCGCTTTAAAAGGAATTGACGAAAAAGAAGGACAAACGCATAAAGACAATTTTTATCACACACTTGAAGTGGTTGATAATATTACTAAAAACACCGACGATGTTTGGTTGCGTTGGGCAGCATTATTGCACGATATTGGAAAAGCACCGACCAAACGATTCAGCAAAAAAGTGGGTTGGACATTTCACGGACATGAGTTTGTAGGTGGGAAAATGGTGCTTAAACTTTTTAAGCGATTGAAAATGCCGCTGAACGAAAAAGTAAAGTTTGTGCAAAAAATGGTGATGATGAGTTCGCGCCCGATTGTGCTTTCGCAAGATGGAATTACAGATTCAGCAGTGCGACGTTTGGTGTTTGATGCAGGCGAACATGTAGAAGATTTAATGACGCTTTGCGAAGCAGATATTACCACGAAAAATCCGCGAAAGTTTGAAAAATATCACAACAACTTCAAGATTGTTCGTGAGAAAATTGTGGAAGTGGAAGAACGCGATCATATTCGGAATTTTCAACCGCCCGTTTCGGGTGAAGAAATTATGGAAGCTTTCAATTTGAAGCCTTCTCGAGAAATCGGAATTATTAAAGATGCCATTAAAGAAGCTATTTTGGAAGGCGATATTCCAAATGAACATGAAGCGGCGTATCAATTTATGTTAACTAAAGGAAAGGAATTGGGTTTAGTGGAAAATACAGCAACATAAAACGATCTATTTTTTTTATTCAACAAAAAATAAATAATTGAAAATAGAAATTTTTTTCGCCGTTTTTTCTTTTTCTGAAGTATAGAAAAGGTTTTGCGTTAAAAATTTTTGAACCCACAACATTCCAGAATCTAAGTTTTCTATCAAAGATATGATATCTTTTGGAGAGTACTTAGAACACAATTCTGAATTACTAATTGCAAGTTGAGTTTTATAGAAAGCTTTTTACTCACTAAAATTAATAAACTTCTAACAATCTTTAAATCGTATCTATTTAAAGGTTGTTAGAAGTTTTATGCTTTAAATAATGTATTTGTTATTTTACTTCTCAATGAAATATGTTAAAAAATGCTACATCACAACATAAAACGATGTCAAGCACTTCGACAAATTGTATATAAATAATACGGTTTATCTTAAAAATGAGGTTTCCCGTAACAACGTATAATTACTAAAATGTAGTATTGTAACAATGTTTTGTAAATACAATGAGTAAGGCTTCTTAAAATTTAGTATTTTCGGAATTATTAAAATTCTTACCAAATCATAACATGTCAGAAGAACAAAAAAAACTACTTGAAACCCAATTATGGAATATTGCCAATGAATTACGTGGCAAAATGAATGCAGACGAATTCAGAGATTACATACTTGGATTTATATTTTACAAATACCTTTCCGAAAAGCAATACATATACGCCAATAGTTTACTGGAAACCGAAGACATTAAAGACTATAAAAAAGTGACCAATGTAGATGATTTGGAAGCCATCAAAGAAGAATCCTTACTAAAACTAGGCTACTTCTTAAAACCTAACGAACTGTTTAGTTTTATCGCTAAAAAAGGAAATGCCAATACGGAAACGGAAAGCAATTTCATATTAGAAGATTTAGAAAGTATCTTAAACGGTATCGAACAAAGTACAATGGGAACGGAAAGCGAGGACGACTTTAACCAACTATTTGAAGACCTCGACTTAAACAGTACTAAACTAGGCAGAAGTACGGAAGTACGTAACAAACTCATATCAAAAGTATTGTTTCACTTAGATAAAATAGACTTTGCCCTAGAAGATACCGAAGCCGATGTATTGGGCGATGCGTACGAATATCTAATTTCGCAGTTTGCAAGTGGCGCGGGAAAAAAAGCGGGCGAATTCTATACACCGCAACAAGTCTCTAAAATATTAGCGCAAATAGTAACCACAGGAAAAAAACGACTCAAAAATGTATATGACCCTACGTGTGGAAGTGGTTCGCTATTACTACGTGTAGCGCGTGAAGTTGAGGTAGACGAGTTTTACGGACAAGAACTCAACCGCACAACCTACAATTTGGCACGTATGAACATGATATTACACGATGTACACTATCGTAATTTTGACATACGACAAGAAGACACCTTACAAGAACCGCAACACCTCGACAAACGTTTTGAAGCCATTGTAGCCAATCCGCCTTTTTCGGCAAACTGGAAAGGGAAAAGCAACCCACTCAATGAAAACGACGAACGTTTTAGCCAATACGGACGTTTAGCGCCGACTAGCAAAGCCGATTTTGCCTTTGTACAACACATGGTATACCAACTAGCCGAAAACGGAACAATGGCGTGTGTATTACCGCACGGGGTTTTATTTAGAGGTGCAGCCGAAGGCACAATACGCCAATACATCATTGAAAACCTCAACTATTTAGATGCTGTGATAGGTTTGCCGTCCAATATCTTTTTTGGGACAAGCATACCAACGGCTATTTTGGTACTCAGTAAATGCCGTGTACATAGCGACAATGTATTGTTTATAGATGCCAGTAACGAATTTGAAAAAGATGGTAACAAAAACAAGTTATTAGATGAACATATTGACAAAATAGTAAACACGTTTAGAGAACGCACCACCATTGATAAATTTAGCTATGTAGCCAATATCGAAGAAATTATAGAAAACGATTACAACCTAAACATACCACGCTATGTAGATACCTTTGAAGATGAAGAACCAATAGATTTGGATGCCGTTTCCAACCAACTAAAAGAGGTGGCTGAGGCACTCGAAGCCACCGACAAAACCATAGCAGACTTTTGTAACCAACTCAATATTAAAACCCCTTTTTAGTATGAGTATAAAAAAGAAAGTGCCTACGTTGAGATTTAAGAGATTTTCTGAGATTTGGAATACTTCAAAATTAAAAGAAATAACTTCTTATGTTGATTACAGAGGTAGAGCTCCAATAAAATCTGAATCTGGTCATTTTTTGGTAACAGCCAAAAATATTAAGCAAGGTTTCATTGACTATGAATGTTCAAAAGAATATGTAGCTACAAAAGATTACTCAAATGTAATGAGTAAAGGAATGCCAAAAATAGGAGATGTTTTATTTACAACTGAAGCTCCCATGGGAAATGTTGCCCAAATTGATAATCCCAATATAGCATTAGCACAAAGAGTAATAAAGTTTAGAGGTAAGCAGAGTCTGAAAAATTCTTTTTTACTTTATTATATGTTATCAAAACCTTTTAAACAATATACATCAAAAAAGGCAATAGGCTCAACAGTTAAAGGCATTTCTGGAAAAGAATTACACAAGACACCTGTAAGCTTTCCTGAAATCGAAGAACAACAAAAAATAGCATCCTTTCTTTCGTCCGTTGATAAAAAAATAGCTTTACTACAACAAAAGAAAACCCTTTTAGAACACTACAAAAAAGGGGTCATGCAACAAATTTTTAGTCAACAATTGCGGTTTAAAGATGATGATGGAAATGATTTTGCGGACTGGGAAAAAAAGAAGTTGGGAGATATTGCAACAAAAGAATCTTCAAATATTTCAGCAAATAAAATAGAAGAAAATATTGGAGACTATAAAATATATGGTGCATCAGGGTTGTTAAAAAACATAGATTTTTATAGAGAAGAAAACCCATATATATCAATAGTTAAAGATGGTGCAGGTGTTGGAAGAACATTACTTTGTGACGCTAAATCTTCTGTTTTAGGAACTTTAGATATTATTAAGCCTAGAATCAATGCTAATCTTTACTTTATATATTCATTATTGAATAATATTGATTTCACAAAGTACATTACTGGAAGTACAATTCCACATATATATTTTAAAGATTATTCAAAAGAAAAAATAAAAATTCCATCAATAAAAGAACAAACCAAAATAGCGAACTTTTTATCGGCTATTGATGATAAAATACAATTGGTGGCTGAGTCTATCGAAGCCACGCAACAATTTAAAAAAGGCTTGTTACAACAAATGTTTGTATAGTTATGGAGAAAAGTATAGTGAAAAATAAAGATCAATTTTATTCTCTACGAAGGGTTTACCAAGGACATCGCTCAAATTCTGGTTATAATATTACTTTTAAAAATTTAATCATAGACTTTGATTTTGATTTGAGTTTAATAGACCCTCGAGATTCTATTGTTTTCGACCCTAACTCAAAATATCCATATACTATTGAATTTAAAGAATGTGATTTTTTACATAATGTTACTTTTCTGAGTAAATATAATTACCACTTGAAGTTTGATGATTGTAAATTTACAGGTGATAAAACCAAAATTACAGGCAATGCAAACAGTACTAAATTTAGAAATTGTTTTATTAAAAACTTAGATTGTGAAGATGCTATTTTTGGAAATGATGAAGATAAAAATAAAGGAGATTTTAAACTCTACACTTGTGAACTGCATGAAGTAAATTTCAAAAACGCTACATTTCATAATATAGCTAACTTTTTCCGAAGTACATTTTATAAACCTATAACTTTTAACAGAACCAAATTCTTAGATACTGTGGTGCTTTCGGGTGCTACGTTTAAAGAAAACGTTTTATTTTCGTATACGGTAATTAATAAATTAATGCTGTTACGTGGAACATTTCCCGAAAAAGGATTTGATATTTCGTTGGCAATTATAAGAGGTGATTTAAGTCTTTTCAATTTTAAAATGAATGATTACAACACATATAGTAAAATTTACAAAGACGTTAGTACTGCAATGAAAAAGTATACAGGAAAAAACGCATACATAAATGCGTATGAAGAAGTATACGAAGATGCAGTATCAAACCAACATTTAATTCCTATTGAAAATAAGCGAGAAACCTATCGTATTTTAAAACATCAACTAGAAAGTCAAAAGAATTTTATTGATGCCATTCCATACAAAGTAAAAGAAAGTAGAACACATTTTAAAGAATCGTGGCAACAATTACGAAACGGTGTTCACTTTTTTAATCCAATTTCAAATTTGATAGTATTATCGCTCAATGGAATTTCAAACTGGTTTGGCTTATCATACATACAAGGTGCGCTATTCACAATTTTGATTGGTGGCTTATTTTTTACTTTAGGATTATCACACATTGGCGACTTTCAATTCACTTGGGATTATTCACAATGGCAATGGCAATATTTTGTACAGTTCCTAAATCCTACACATCGTTTTGATTATATGAAAGCTATTGACGTAAACCCTAGACAATGGTTTTTTATATGGGATTTTATAGGTAGAATTTTTGTTGGTTACGGAATTTATCAAACCATTCAAGCATTTAGAAAGTATAAATAAAAGATAAAAATATGGATTCTAAAACATCTATTGAAACACGATTAGGAAGCGTAGCGTTTAGTATTTTAGGGCTTAGACATTCTACTCTGAGATATTTTTTCAGAGATTTTAATATTAACTATTTAGAACAAGGTGTAGATTTAACTAGCAATAAGAAAGTTGAATATAAAAATCTTAAACTGACACCTAATTTTGTGTTTTTTTTGATTGAAAATAAAACGTTCCTTTTATTGTATCAAAGTGATTATTACAGAAACAAAACAATTGATATTATTGCAAATAAAGCTAATAGACAACAAGAGGAAATAGAAAAGTTCTTAAAAGAAAAAGAATATAATGTTAATAAAGCATATCCTTACAGGTATTTATCATCGTATGCGATAGATTTCAAATTACAAAAGAGAGATCGTAAATACAGGTTTTTAAAATATGATGAAAACCATAGATATGAGGGTAATTTTGAATACCGTAGAGCAAATTATTATAATTAAACATTATATCTTAAAGAATATATAAATAAGAGTATAACAACTTTTAAAAAAAAAGCTTTTACAGCAGCTATTTTTATAAATGACGAAAGAAAAAACTACCATATCAACTACACAGCACAGGCAACTTTTACAAAAGGTGAAAACTATTATTGCACACCATAAAGAGTTAACCAAAGCTAAAGGAGAGTTGTTTAATGTGTATGAAATTCTCAATCTTAGTACTAATGAAGTACGTACACATTCTGCCTTTCTTGCTGAATTGCTGAATCCTAATGGCACGCATTTACTAGGAGCTACATTTTTACAAGCATTTATAGATATTCTACCCAAAGATATTTTTAAAAATCATTTAGATTTAGAAAATACATCGGTAATTGTTGAATATCATATTGGAACTATTGATCTCAAAAATAAAACTGGTGGGCGTATTGATATTTTACTAAAAGATGCTAAAGGCAATTCTATTTCTGTAGAAAATAAAATAGATGCTGGCGATCAGAAAGATCAGGTACTTCGCTATTACAATTTTAACACAGAACAAAATAAAGTTATTTATCTTTCCAAGTACGGCGATGAACCTAGTAATGAAAGCAAAGGTAAACTAGTAACGAACAAAGATTTTTATGTGATTGGTTATCAACAAGAAATCATTCAATGGTTAGAAATTTGTCAGGCATTGGCATACGATCAACCAATCGTTAGAGAGAGCATTAAACAATACAAAATTTTAATTCAAAAAATTACACATACTTTGGGAAATCAACAAGACAAAGAATTAAAAGCTGTCATCACTCAACACTTAGAAGAAGCTTCTCAAGTAGCTTCTAAATTCGAGCAAGTAATCAGAAAGATAAAAAATGATTTTAGAGTCAAAGTTTATGAACTTCTTGTCTCTGTATTTCCTAATTACACATTAAAACGACCAAAAGACATTAATAAAATCTATGCAAGTATTTGGTTTGATGAACCTACATGTAATAAAAATGCAACATGGTTTGCTGTAGAAAGTTTTAGCGGTTACGGAAATAAAAATGGAATACTATATGTTGGTATTTATTCTGATAACCCTAATTTTAAGAGTGAAGAAGCATTCAACCGTTTAAGCAAATGGTGGCGACACTATCAAGTCTTAACTTACAATGATGAAGAACTTAACTTATCAGACATAACATTATTAAATACATTGAGTGATAGTTCAAATATGGAAGCTATTGCCAAAAGTGTAGCGGAGCAGATAATAGAGTTTGTTAAAGAGCATGAAAAATTCTTGATAAAATAGAAGCATTCATCATCAATCAAAGAAAAATGACATCACAACCCGAATCCATACTCGAAGAAAACTTAGTACAGCAATTAGTTGACATAGGTTACAAAAAAGCCGTCATAAAAGATGAAGCTGACCTCATTGCAAACTTACGTACGCAATTAGAAAAGCACAATAACTGTACATTGTCTGCAAACGAGTTTAAACAAGTATTAAACGAGTTGTCAAAAGGAAACATTTACGAAAAAGCCAAAACGCTACGTGAAAAACTAACGTATATCAAAGACGATGGCAAAACAGGCTATTTAGAACTCATCAACCAAATCCATTGGTGCAAAAATCAATACCAAGTTACGCACCAAATCACAATGGACGGTATGTACAAAAACCGTTACGATGTAACTATCTTAATCAACGGTTTGCCATTGGTGCAAATAGAGTTAAAACGTAGAGGTTTGGAACTCAAAGAAGCCTTTAACCAAACCGTACGGTACAAACGGCATTCGTATAGTGCGGGAAATG
>Ga0213866_10000020_pt1 | contig 143934 bp, 168 predicted proteins | sample PICome_11_FD_160079 | JGI IMG/M metagenome (GOLD analysis project Ga0213866, IMG submission 160079) | Coastal seawater microbial communities near Pivers Island, North Carolina, United States - PICO284 | ecosystem: Environmental > Aquatic > Marine > Coastal | place: USA: North Carolina... | reverse complement strand
AGAAGAAGATTCGAGTTGTATGTGATACTGATAATCAGTTGAAGTTAACTGAAGGTAAAGTAACATTTGGACAACACGTTCGATTCGCTCAAGCCGGAGATACAGTTGCGACTATTGGAGGCTTAGAGCCTGGTGCAATTTATCAAGTAGATTCTGTAGTTGGCCCGAAGGGTAATGAGTTTACTTTGAAGTCTACGGATGGAGTAACAGCAATTAACTTTACTCAAGCTCAGTTTGCAACAGCGGAAGCGAATGGTGGCAATCCCGCAAATGTCTTCTTCGAGACAGTTGTTCCTTTCTTAATGCCCGATAAGGCTGTAACAACAGGTAACGTTACATACAATGGATATGATCCAGATATCTATCGTCCGGTTGGGCTTGGAGGCTCTGGTAACCCAATCCAAGAATCAGCGGATCCATTCCCAGAAGGAATGATGTTCCCTTATCAATACTCAAGTGATGGCTATATGCCCACAAGCACTGCGGATGCACAAGCGGTCGCTGAAAGTGGACTTCTCGTTGGGTTTATTAACACAGCATGGGCGATTACAAATCAGCAGGAGGCGCTTGAGCTACGAAAGCAAATTGATGCTGTTAACTTTATTCCCGAGTATATTAACTGGGTTAAAAATAACGTCAAGCCAGAATTCTGGGGCGTATATGAATATCGAGTTCCAAGAAGTCGATATAGTTTCGACAAACTTGACGGAAAGTCAAACTCATCGGCCAAGCATGGATATCGAGTATACAGTGACGTAGCAACTGGTGATACTGGTATCGTTCGACCCGGACAAGCATATGCACCGGGCGGACAGATTGCTACAGCCGATAGTTTGTATAGCTTTGACTTCACGAAAGTGACGATGCTTAAGATTGAATTCTCATGGTACGGTGCGGTAGGTGCATTGTTCTTAGCATACGTTCCCGTAGACAACGGAGAAGCACGTTGGGTTCGAGTCCATCACTTGAGAGCGTCGAATCAGTTGAAGATTGCTTCGCTTGGTAACGCTACACTTCCAATCACGTATAATGTATACGGCGGTGGTGATACGCTTGCACTCGGCGATGAAGAAGAGTCTTTGACACCAGCCGGAGCAAACTACGAAACAAACTCTCACAACATTGTAAAGTATGGTGCTTCTTACTATATCGATGGTGGAGATAGAGGAACAGTAAGACTTTACTCTCACAACAATGAAAGTCTCGTTCCAGCCGCAGGCAAGAACTGGGCATTGTCTAATGGTACAAGCACATACAATGCGGCTGATCCAGATGGTCCTGCTATTACACTTAATCTCAGCGGAACGTCAAACGATACTATTAACTCGACGTATTTCATGGGAGCATTGCTAAAGACAACCAATGCGGCTGATCAAAACATTCGAGTAATTTATGCAAATGGATTAGACTCAGGATCGACTGGTAAGCTTATTCTGTCTTCCGCTCCGCAGGACACAACTGTTAGCAACTTTACCTTGATCGCTGATCGTGCAACCAATGTTTACGGTCTTGAAACAAAGCGAGTTATTTTAAGTACGGAAGAAGGTAACGCTGTTCGTAACAGAGTTCAGGTTTATCCCACTAAGATGTCTACTTCAAACATCGGTAACAACCCTGTTCGTTTGAGAATGAGAAAGACTCCAATTTTCCAGACTGAAGTACAGCCCAATGGTACGCTGACAATTGCATCTTTGTATGATATCACTTCAGCTAATCTTCCGCTCGACGTTACTGAGTCTGGTGGCGCTGGAACATACATGGCAAACGGAGAAGAAATTTACGGCTGGTTCAGAGCGCTGATTGATTCGACTTCTTCTGTCACAGTATTCGGTCGGTTGTACAAAGAAGCGGATGAATATTATTTCGATGCTAAAACAACATTTAGCGGTGTAATTACATTAACGCTTGATGCATTCCTACCTGATAAGCGATTTGATGTCGGAGGTGTTGAGTACACCACAACGACTAAAGTCACTGAAGAGAAGGAAGGACTGAGTTCTATCTTGATTGCAACTGATCCCGTTGTTCCTATACCCGGTACTGGAATTAACGTAGCGACAGTTTATCTACAGCAAGGAACTGAGCAATTTGATTTGGCGTCATACTTCGATTATAACAAAGAATATTTGTCATTCCCACTTACTGATACTACGGAATCTTTGTATCTTGCTGTTGACTCTGATACAGCGGAAAACGATCTAGATGACAATATAAGTATAGGAATAACGTGGGAAGAGCAGTGATCTATGCCAAAGCAAATACAGATTGGTTATGACAAGGTACCAGCCCCTGTAACCAAACAGTTTCCTCAACTCGTCGATATCGAGGGTATTCCCCTTACTGATTCAGCGGGGAACCCTCTGCTTACAGAAGAGGATGCTATTCTTGGGTCTTTCGCTCGGGCTGAAGCCGCACTATCAACTGTCGCAAATAATACAGGAAAAGAGCAATCCATTCCTGTCGTTGAGCAGTTTCCATTAGAGTCTGAGGTTAGTAGCTCACTACTAGGCGTTCCTCGTGGTGAAGAACAATTGAGTCTTTTTTCTGATGTATCTACATATGGTCTAGATGAAGATAATTGGAACTACTACACATTCAGCTCACCAACAAAGTATCCTATTGAATGGTTCACTAAAGAGAACACTAAATTTGGTCGAAGACGATATCCTGATTTCTACGAGGGCACTGAAGAGCAAGCGCTTTATTTAGAATCTTTTCCTACACAGTACACATTTCCACGTGGTCCTATTGAAAGCAGAGAAGATGAGCCAGGCTCTCAGTTTAGAAACTATATGAACTTTATCGCTCTCGGTAAAGTTTTATATAAAAGATTCTCCGGATCGTCTGCGGGCGCTTTTGCTGAGTTATACTTCTTAGATGACGATATTCAAATTGTAGCAAATACCAATGGTGATGTTATCAATATTGATGCTGGTGAATTTCAGTATACTATAGGAGATAGAACAAGCGGATTTCTCCTAAATGCTCAAGATTATTTTGACGTAGACTACGGTCCAAATTTACAATCATCGTTTGATCAGATTGAAAAGTGGACAGAGCTTTTCATTGAAATTCAAGACGGAACTGCTCAATTGCCAGATGGATTCACTGGCGGATCTTCGGGAAACTTCGTAGATACAGAGGACTTTGATGCGATTCAAACATTCGCTGTTCAAAACTGTCGGCCTGGTGCGAGTTCTACAGCGGAATCGTTTGCAATTCTTGAAAGTAAAAACACATATCGATATCAACCCGGACGTATTTCTGGATTCACATTTGGTATTCGTTTGCAGGCTGATCCTCAGTCTTCAGCGAACTATATCGAATGGGGATGCTCTAACTCAACTGATGAATATATGTTTCAGTTGGTTGGTTCAAGATTAAACATTGTACGTCGAAGTGTTGTCCCATTTCCTCAAGAGTTACTTGAAGATAGATTTGGTAAAAATTTCGATGATCAGATTCTAAAGTATCCTGTAGGACTTGGAAATGAAAATCCATTATGGGAGACTGTGTTTGAGAGACGTGATTGGAATGGAGATAAGCTAGATGGTTCCGGCCCATCTGGTTATATTCTTTCGTTCGAAGACGTTACCATGTACAAAATTGAGTTTTCGTGGTATGGCGCTATTGGTGCAAAGTTTTATGCATATGTTCCCGTAGACAACGGAGAAGCACGTTGGGTTCTCATGCACACTCTCGTTATTGAGAATGGTATGGATGGTCCGATCATGCAGAATCCAGATATGAAGTTCAAGTATCTTCTGTACGCTACAGATACTTCTAGAATCTTTCAGCCTCTATATGTTTTCAAGTATGGATCTTCTTACTACATCGATGGCGGCGATGAAGGAACAATTAGGCTTTCGACATTTACGACTGATTCAAAAGAGTTCTTGAATCGGAAACCAATTATTGGTATACTACCTAAAGAGTCTATTTTAAATCAAGATGGATTTGAAATCGATAACTTTAAGAAAGGGTACCCAGATACAATTTCTGTCGCTTCCGATACAAATGTAAGAATCGATATTGAAGAAGTGGTAGGTGCTCCATCTGGGCAGCACTTTACATTTCAGCCAAGTTTAATTAATGCGGAGAGTCCATTTTCAAGAGAACTTCCATTTATTTTTGGTACAGAAGGAGCGGGTGGAAATCAAGCAGAGGATCAGCCTGCAATAGATTCCATTTCGCTGAGAGAAAGCGAGCTACCTTCTATTAGCAACGTCACCGGATTTACTTTTGATGCTAGTTATATAGAACATCCGACTGAAGATCTTTCTATTTTCCAGCCCGGTGATGAAATCCTTGTAAGTGGATCTACATCGCAAGATGGAAGATATCTTGTGCTTTCTTACGATCAACCAAATAATGAATTGTCAATTCGATACCTCCCCGATGCTCAACCAGACATTACAGTAAACGGATTCCCAGGTGGAGACGACAGTAATGCTGATTCTGCTGCAGTGTCAATCAAAACAACTGGAATTAAAGAAACCGAAGACGAAGCAAAACTAATCGGGAATGGTATATACAACGTATATTTGCAGTATGAAGCAAATGCAATTTTAAATGATCAATTACTCTCTTCAGCAATACTAAGAAGAAGACAGTATTTACTCGGTGTAGACACAATTAGCAAATTTGTTAAAACTGATGGCCAAACACTTGTTGAAGCTGGTGATCGATTTGATGCAAGAGTGAGTGCATATAATACAATAACTGCGTCTACTGTACCAATTTATGCCAATGAATTTATTGTTCACTTTATGGTTCCAAATCCGAGAGATCCAGAATACGCAAGCTATCACTATGCAGACTTCGGATTTACCTTTACATCTTCCGTTCCTCAAACTGCTTTCTGTGACAATGGAGAGCAGAGATTAGCGTTTGTAGATCCACTAGATCCAGGTTTAGTACCAAAAGAAATTGATCTTAAATTAAATCCATTTGTCGAATACCATCATTACGATTCTCAATTTGACTTTATTAACAAAGCGGAGTATCGAGAATGGGATCCTGCGTTTGGTGAGCGGTTTATGATCGATTCTCGTCAACCAGCCCCCGATGGCGGCAATGACGGATATATCGCAGCGTTCAAAGGATCTGTAACGTTTAGCGACTATGATATTCAAAGTGATTTAGCTCAAGCACAATCAGAGCTACAATCAACCGGACTCTATCGACTTTACTTTTCAAGTATATCAAGTTTTCCGCCGAATTCATTGCTTGATGAAGATCCGACATCTCTTACGTCAGAAGTCGGAATTAACACCGAAGGCACTGGCTGGTTCTACGTTGGTCAATCGGAGCTTGACGGAACAGATCGATTTATTAGAATTAGGCAAGTAGATACTGGACCCGGCATTACTATTCAGAACATTTTAGATGCAGGAAGCGTTCAAACTAAGCAGTTAATACTAGAAGATCAGTGGGAGCTATCGTCTTTCCCATCAGGTGTGGAAGTTGATCCAGCTAATCCTCCCGAGAGAAGATTTACTCAGCAAGAATTTACTGTAGGAAAGGCTTTGCGATTTAATAGTCAGCCTTTCTATCTTGTCATGGCGCTCCGAGACTATGCTGCAGTAAACAATATTTCAGTGGAAGAGATTACGCCTGAAGCTAGATTTACTCATACACCACAGTTTATTACAGGAACAACTGAATCTCAGTCATTAACATATGATCGATTTGGCAACTCTAGTGAAAACAATCCCCCATCAAACTTCAAAGATATTGAAAGGCTGTCTGGGTTAAGATACGATTCGCAGACTGAAAATCCACTTCGACCCGGTAATGTGATATACTCGTTTTACGTTGAAGAGAATAAACCGGAAACATTTAGACTTGACAATATTTTTAACTACGATAGAAAGTCTTTGTCAAGAGGTCAGCTAAATAATAAAGCAATCTTCTTTACCGCTACGTCTACAGATGGCGTTACGTCAGGTAATATAGAAATGAGCTTGACTTCGAAGGAACAATAATGGCTACAATTTTTCGTGGACTAAATGTTAATCGATTCCTCAATGATGTCGATGATAAAGACGAGGCTTTACAAAATTTGGGAATCAATATCCAAGATCTCGATGCTATTCGAGGGATTAGCGATGTTGTAAGTGGCGTGGAGCTTCGTCTTCTAGCGGGTCTACAGGACGATCAGCGTAAAGAATTTGTGTCTCTCGCCGAATCAGCAAAAGAGGTGGGTGGACGATTAGAGTCTCTGCAAGATTTCAGAAACCCGTTCGACTTTAACTTGACAATCGACAACAAGTTGTCTGGGTCTGCGATTAAGTATAACTATCTTGATCTTTCCGATATTTTAAATCCCGTACAAAAGTCTGCTGACATTTCCACATCGAGAATTTCTTCTTGGTCATCAACTGAGCCCGGTAAGATATTCTACGGTGGCGAGCTACTAGTTACTGGAGACAAGATAGAACTAGGTAGCTTTAGGCTTACACAAGCGCCCATTCAAAAAACTTTCAGAGCGGAAGTTGCTACACATGAAATTGCTTTGAAGTTTACAGCGGCCGGAGGGGGCACTGTACAAAGAACTGCATATGCCATGAAGGGAATTCCACTTCAATTTGATGCGTTTTTTAAAGATGCTGATTTCCGTAGCGCTGTGAATAGCGGAGGTCTTACTGATGGATTGGGAACGATTCCCGCCACTTGGAGAATTGTCAACGAAGATAACGGATTTAGCTACGACTCTGGTGATGGTACGATCAAAGCCCCAATCGGAACAGGAACTGTAGCGTCACCAGGCGTATATACATTTCGAGATCCGGGCGCAAAAGCAAGAAAGATTGAGTTCTTTTATCCGCCGGATAGAATTTTACGTCTTGACATTACAGGTGTAAATTTGAGCGACTGGCCTAGTGTAAGTATCAGTAACTTAGAATACTTAGATATCAGACTAAACGATTTTTTTGAGATGCCTAAGTTCGGTCAGGGTACAGGCGCTTACGGATCTATTACAACTAACGTTGCTCTTGCGCCAAATCTTCAAACGCTTATACTCACAGGCAATAATATGAGTAGAGCGCTAGATTCTAACGGCGATCAAGTTACAGCAAATGTGCAACTACAATATCTTCCTACTACTCTTACGTCATTAACGATGAATGGTACGTTTTCAGATAGTGAAGTAATTGATCTCCGTTATCTGACCAATTTAACAACGATATCAATGGATACTTTTTATACTCGTGATGCCGCTCGTGCGATGACTGGCTCGACGGATACCGATCTCGCTAACGCTGCGGAGCCTAAAAACGGCACTTCGCCAAGAGTTCACCCAGGAATCGTAAGCTATAATGTTACAAGACAGCCTTATTCTAGACTTGCAGACGGAGTATGCGATTCTACTACATTGAGTAGACTTGATATTACTTTATGCGATATTGTAAGAAGAGAAACTGCGAGAGACAACAACAACGCAGACGTTCCTAATGCGTCAGCTTCGCCTATACAAAAAGCGTTGACAATTGCATCTCCAACTATTGATTATTTCTACTCATATAGTAATAGTCATAACATTGTTAACTTCAATAGCAATACCTCTATTTTTTATTATTGGCACAGATACTCCAGAGGTTTGCCCACTTTTAGTGATTCGGAATCAGTAGCTACTGTTGGGCTGGGTCAGCAACCAGCGGGAGAAGCACAAGGCGCTGGACGCACATTGAATACTAAAATTCAAGGTTGCACTAACTTATACTATATGAATTTCTATGCAACAGACTGCGAAGACGATATAGAAAATACATTCTCTAATCTACCTAGACTTTATCGATTTGATACTAGATGGTCTAGAATGTATGGTAGATTTAGCTCCGACTCTTTCGTGGGTACTCCTAACATGGGAGTATTCTTAGTCTCAGGAAGTCTACACGGAAACCCAAGCTATCCGAATCCAGATCTTGCAAGAGATGATTTTTTCAGTGTAAATACTGGCGCACCTGATGCCGGAACTATTTTTGAAAAAACACCCAACTTCGGATATCTTTACTGCTATAATAACATTAACATTGGTGGCGATCTTCCAGACTTAAGCACTAACACTAATCTGAGAGTTATCTATATTCGTAACACATCGTTTGGTACTAGGTTGAATGATGTTCCTAGTGCACCGCTGCCTTCTTTTGCCGCAAACTTTAGACTGTACTATCTAAGAGCGGATTACAACAAGTTTACTGGGGCGTGTCCAGCCTTTGATTCGAACGGATTATACTATCTATTCTTGGCTGGAAATAGATTCACATCACTTCCAGCATTTAGTGGAACTAATATTCGATATGTTTACTTACAGCAAAACGATATTGGTGGGAACGGATCGAAAACTGGTGTTACTACAGGCGCTATTATTCCTACATACGATCAGTGTCCTAGACTATTACGTCTTTATCTAAACCAAAATGAATTTACTGGATATACTGCCGGAGCAATTGCATCTAACTTGATTATCCAAACAATCGACTTCAGTAACAATAACTTGACTGCATCTGACGGTGTAAACATTATCAATGATCTTGCGGCTAATTATAATGCGAACCCGAGAGGGGGAGTTTCAGTTAATCTGATTAACCAAAATGGTCTGACGGAATCAGCGATTCTTGGTGATCAGTCTGCTGGACCCAATCTAAGTTTCTTAAGATCAGTCGGCTGGTCTATTCAGTTATCACCGTAAGCGGAATACGAAAATGGCTCAAGGATTTGTAATACAAAATAACTTCTTTGAAAGTGACACGGGCGCTTCGGACAGAGGCATCCTTGATAACTTAGGAGGAAGCGGTATCACGAATGATATCCTTTTGTTCGATGGAAATCTTCGTGCTGTTAGTTCAATCAAAGCAGTAGAGAGTCCTACGATTGCAGTAACTGATTTTGTTTTTACCGCACCCAATACAATCGTATCAAATACAGCAAACTTCCTCGTACTCAATGATGGCGACACAATAGTCATATCTGAAACAGTAGACGGTCTGAATGATGGGACGTTTACTGTCAGTGGACAGCCGCAACAAACTACTTTGACTGTTGCGGGAACTTCTGGTGGTGACGCTCAAGATATTGTAACGTCTTCTGGAGAAGGAACAATCGTTGGGCCTAATGCACCCAACTATGAAGTCGTAGATGGTGAGATTGTAATCATAGGAGAAGGTATTGTTCCATACGCTGAAGGAACTTTGGTGTCCTATGCGAATGAGGGTGAGGCAGATGAATTTACTTACAAATATCGAGCAACTGACTCTGATACGCTTACTCGATTTTCTCTGATCGATACAACAACAGATCTTCCCTTTGTTCCGACTGCGCCGTTTAAAAACATTAATCGATCAGACTCTATTACGCAAAGCGATCTGTTTAACTTAAACACGCCCCGACCGGATACTGGAGTAGCATTTCTCGAAGGTAATAGTCAAGACGATGAAGAAGGCGCACCGGGCGCTGACGGTGAAAATGAAGCAACTGGGTCTACATCGCTGTTTGATCAGTTTAGTCTAGGGGAGCAGATTGCCTATATTCAAGAAAGAATTTCTCTGTTTGCATATAAGAGAGGTCGAGTTCCTATTACAAATAAGGATACTCTTTTAAACGCAAACGTCACTTTTGATGGTAGTATCTCTCTCGCAAACTTTAGTGGAATAAACTTAGAAATATCGAACCCAAGTCCACCTCCAGCCAACATAGTGAATCCCGCAGCACCTGGTTTGTTCATTCGAGGAATTGATGGCACTGCAATTAAAGCGTTTACAGATTTGTCAAATCCTTGGGGAGCGGATAACCCAAGTCCGACACCTGGTCCTAATGTTGCTACTGATAGGCTCTTTACGGAACAAGATGCTGATGGTATTAATATTGTTGACGTTCAGATTAACAAGCTTAGCTTTAAACCTACTACGGGAAATCAGCCAGAGTTTATTTTCAACAGTGGAGTTGGCGTAGTGTCTGTGTCTACAATTAATATCAACGATTACACGCACAAGCTCCCCGCTACGATTAACGGGGAACTTTACTACTTGCTATTACAATCTGCTTAATTACTGTATTAGTAGATTAAAAGTTGCGCCTTCATATTCGATAGGAACAACATTATTCGCTGTTGTTGTTCCTCCCAGAAGTGTTACAGTTGAACCAGATGGATCATCAATTTCTAATTCACTAAATGCTAGTTTACACGCAACGTTTGCGGGGGTGTCTGTACTATTTGTTCCCACTTTTAAATTTGGATTAGATGCTGTGGTGCTGAGTCCAGTATTTGTTCCAGCGAAAGGAGGTGCTGTGTTTAGTGGAATAACACAAAACTCTTTTGATTGTCCGCCTGGGTTGAATGATTGACTAATAAATACGATAGTCACGTTCGTTGGAATATCTTCCGAAGTGGGCGAGCTTAACGTAATATCAGTACCATTGACAACAGTAAGTGTAACATTACTTGCTGCTGGAATTGCATCTCCAAATTGAACGTAATCACCATTGGTTAAGCCAGCAGTATCTGTCAATGTTAAAGTTGACGATCCCGAAGGTAAGAATGTAGCTGGCGAGGCTACAACCAACTCTTTTCCTAATACACCTTCGCATGGAATGATAGCAGTTTGATCTTTTAATCCCGCATTGGAGTAAACTGCAACCACGTATGTTGATGTTCCGAAAGAAGACACACCTGGTAGATTTGTGTCTACGGGAGTTGTCATCGTAACAGCACCTGCGACATCACTCGGATCTGGCGTAGCATTAGGTCCAAGTGGAGATCCCGCAACAATACTTCCTGCTGATGCCGTCTGAGCATATCCGATAACAAGCATGTTTCTTTCAATCGGAGTATAAGTTCCAGTAATATCTCCAGAAACGCTAATCGAAGGAGTCGGGCCTCCAGTAATTTGAGTGACACTACCCGTTGATCCATTGTAATTGTATAGACCAATCAATCCTGCATTGTCGAAAAACACAACATCATAGACCCCATCTAACGCAAACGGGCCGAACGTAGGATTTGTATCGTCTGTATCGACGTAAACGATGTCAAGCCCAGTAATCGGATCTTCTTGCACACTGAACACCTGGTAAACATAACTAGATCCTTGACCAAGATCAATTAGCATCCAAGTGCCTTCTTTAATATCGCTGTTGATAGCGGTCGCACATTCAAGTCGCCCAAATCCTCTGTGCGTGACTGAAACTCCACCCAGTGTTTTTTCCGCCGCTGTTTGGGGTGGAGTGTAGTCTAGTAGTAAAACTCCGTTTACATCGAGTTGCTCAGACATGTCTTGATTGATGGGCCGGGCTCTTACGTCTTCGAATACTTTGTAGCTGTACTGACTAAAAGTTTGATTACCCGCAGGTATAGAGTATACGTCAGTAAAGGGAAATCTATCATCGTTTCCTTGATCTTCAAGTAAAACCTTTGAGCGATACACTTTGTTGTCGGTTGCCGGAGTCTCGCCGGGTCGAATTGACAATTCAGATGGACGTGGGAACCAGTAAGTCAATCTTATCTTGGTTCTTTGTCCAAGCCTCGGACGAGTGATATAAATTATTCCTGTCCTAACTTCTTGAATACCAACTTCGAAGTAATGATAAAGAATTGTCTGTCCTCCACCCCCTCCAACAAAATCAAGATCCCCTTCGACGGTGATTGTTTGAGCGACTTCATCAATTGCAGTTACAGTATATTCTGTGTTTGGATCATATGTACCGCCTGGGTTTGTGGTGATAACATCTCCGCTAGCTACGTATCGAATATCATCTCCGTAGTTTAAGACAGTAGATGATCCATCATAAGCAGTTTGGACAGTGACATTACCTATTGGTATTTCTCGTGTTTGATCGTAAATGTTCTTCTTTGTTATCCAGTTACCGTCATTCAAGGTATCTTCTTCTACTAAAAACATACCTGTTGTTTCAAAAACGAAACTGAAGTCACTGGACATATATCCCGTCCATTGTATTAGACCATATGCATCCGGAAATGTTGGGTGCAACTTTCCATCAAAAGAAAAAATACCTCTATCCCAAAAGAATTCTGGCCCAATAATATCTCGTCTTAAAAATGGATGACCTGGCTCTACAGCGGGATCTGGTACATAAGTCGAGAATAGATTTCCTGTTCCGACTAAATCGTCTTTATCCGTTACAGCGACTGCTTGACTATTTCCAGTTGTTGTTGCAGATGCTGTTGGAGTTACCCGAGTAGAAGGAACAAAGTTTGCTAAAAATCCGTCACCTCCACCAATAAATGGTGGATCACCAAAGATTGTTTGGAAGTTACTAATGAAATCTTGGATTCTTAGAAGCGGTGTTACTGGAAGATTAGCACCATCTGAAAGTCGAGTAAATGTTACGACTCTACCATCTAGCTCTCGAAAGTCATCTGGACTAATCGCAGTGTTTCTCAGTCCGTCGATGATTAGCAAATCGTCTGGAATAAATCCATCTCCGGACACTGAGATATTATCTAGCAGATTCGTGAGAGCCGATATTGGATTCGAGAGATCAGCTAAATTTTTATCTGCTCTCAATCCAAACTTTTGATATTTTCTAGACATAGGAATCCATTTTGTTAAATGAAAGGTTTATTGTATTTATAAATATAATCATGATTACTTAGGAGATCCCAATGGCTATCAAAGCAAATCTTGTCGTTGATCAAGGCACAGATTTTTCAGCAACTATTGACGTTACAGATATCGACGGCGAAGTTTTTGATTTGTCGGGATATACAGTTGCCGCACAAATGCGTAAAAACTATGCGTCAACAACAGCGATCACATTCAGCGCCGCCCAAACCGGAGCAACGGGTCAGATCACGCTGGCATTAAACTCTGCACAGACAGTAGATATCGTTCCCGGTCGTTACCTATATGATGTAGAGATGACTTCTTTGGGTGGAGACATCACAAGAGTTGTAGAAGGAGTTGTGACAGTTACACCGGGTATCACTAGAATTTAAGGTAAGCTATAATGGGAAATATTAAAGCTACAGTAGCCCCAAGAAAGAATATTGTCGTAACAAACTACACCGCTGGAGCAAGCGGTGGTGGACTTGGACTTAATAATGGTGGATTTACAACTGAAAATATTCTTCCTAATCAAGTGCTCGATTCCTTTGATCTTAATACAGTTAGATTTGCTAAGTATGCGATTCAAGGAACATACAACAACGAAATTCATGTGCTGGAGTTGAATCTTACACATGACGGAACTGAAACTTTTATTAGTGTCTACGGTGAGATATTGAGTGATCCTGTACAACCATTGTTCACCTTTGACGCAGATATTGACACAAACTCAAATGAAGTAAGGCTTCTTGTTAGCCCGCTTTTTGTAGGAACTTCAATTAAATTTAGTCGAATAGAAGTTTTAGTATAAATAATTCATAAGGTCAACGGGGAGAGGGAACCTTGGCTACGTTTCAAGATTTTATTGTAAAAAATGGTCTTGTTGTCAATAATGGCGCAACGATCAGTCAGGCTGTTACTATCGGACAGGATGCGACAATCAACGGTATTACTGTTGGTGAAGGTCCAGTTGCGAACAATCTTGTATACGGCGTATCTCCTCTAGCAAATAATGTCTCTGGACAAAATAACATTGCTATTGGAAATAACGCTGGGCAAGCGGTCACTGGATCAAACAACGTCATTATTGGTAATTTCAACGGAAACTCTAATGGGCTTGACATTTCATCGTCAAGTGGGAATGTTGTTTTAGCGGATGGATTAGGTGTTCCAAGACTCCTCGTAGACTCTCAAGGTCGTGTCGGGATTAATAATCTCAGCCCAACTGTTGAACTCGAAGTTGGTGGAGACGTAAAAGCAACAAACATTGAAGCATCTACGCTAAACTTAACAGGAGATATCACTGTTGGTGGAACAATCAACGCTGATGACTTCTTATTTACTGGGCCTTTCTTCACTCTGAATGAAGATCTTTCTAATCAAGTTGTTCCCTTCGAAGACGCTGGCTTGATTGTAAATCGTGGTGCTGAGCCTGATGTCTCGTTCTTTTGGGATGAAGACAATGATTACTGGACTACAGGGACTGATCCCAACACTGCTCAATTAGCTGAACTTGAAGCATATATTGACGGTGGAATCTATTAATACATTTTTTAGCGCCTAAAGCAATTATACAGGTAAAGAGACATTATGTCAATAATAAGACACAAAAGAAGCGACATTGCTGGAAGGGTTCCAACAACAACACAGATTGATACTGGTGAAATTGCTATCAACACTCATGATGGCAAGATGTACTTTACTCGTGATAAAGATGGAACTATTAGCGTCAGAGAAGTAGGCTTAGCGGAGAGAACTGATAATGTCTTATACGTCTCGAAAACTGGAAGCGATACGGATAACAATGGAACGACTCTTGCAGAAGCTTTCGCAACAATTAACCAAGCACTCTCAGTTGCCCAACCAGGCACAACTATTTTTCTAAAGAGCGGAGATCATGTTCTAGACAATAGCGCAGGTGGTGTAAACATCCCAGAAAGAGTTGCGATTGTCGGAGACAATCTTCGCACAACAAATATTCGTCCTTCAGTGTCAACGAACGATCTCTTTTATGTAAATAACGGATCTCACTTCACCGGTGTAACGTTTAGAGACTATGTGTCTCCTTCAGCGGCTGTATCGTTTAATCCAGACGGATCAGCAGGCGAGATTCGAACATCTCCTTATGTTCAAAACTGTAGTTCAATTACAACTACCGGAACAGGAATGAGAATCGACGGCAATCACTGTTCCGGTCTTCGTTCAATGGTTGCTGATGCATACACTAATATCAACTTTGGCGGAATTGGCGTTCATCTTCTGAATCGTGGATATGCTCAGCTTGTATCTCAGTTTACGATTTCGTGCGAAGATGGGATTCTAGCGGAAAACGGTGGATTCTGCTCTCTAACAAACTCAAACTGCTCATTCGGTACTTACGGGTTGAGAGCAACAGGTACGAGTGGTGTCATATATACAGCCACTTCGTCTGGACTGGCTAGAGCAACAACGAGTGTGATTGAGTTAAAAGATGTTACAGAGCGACCCAAATACGGAGATGCTATTAAGTTTGCGGGGATTGACAAGTATCACACAGTAGAAAACACATCGGGTCTTTTTGTTACAGAAGAAATTGAAAACATTGTATATCCTGCGGCACCAGGTTCTACTGTAAATGAATTAAATGCGTCTCAGCAACTTCAAAACAATAGAACATTTGCGTCAGAAAAGACTGTCAGATACATTGAAGAAAACTATCCGGAAATCGAGTATAACATCGGTAAGTGTAAGAGAGATATTCATTACATCGTTGATGCACTTACTCATGATATTTTGTATGGCGGTAATACAGCAACCCTTTCTGTTGCTCAGGCATACTTTGTTGGAGCGGTTAGTCAGTTACCCGCAGATCAAGTTACTGCAACAATTAACTCATATGAATATTTGAAAACTTTGCTTGGACAAATCGTTCAAGAACTAGCAATGGGTCAGAACACAGATGCTGCAGCCGCTAGTCAGACAGAGACTAATCGTGTTGAAGCCTTAGTTGATATTATTATCGATGTAATTACAGCAGGCAATCTTGACAATCTTCCTGCCGTTGTCGATCCAGACTTTACTGGTGTAGATTTGACAGATTATAACACAATCTTAGCGGCAAAAGCAACACTTCAAGCGGACGTGATTACATATATTAACACAACATATCCAGCACTTGATTACGATGAAGCAAAGTGTAGTCGAGACGTTGGTTTGATTGTTGATGCGGTAATACGAGATCTTGCGCTTGGTACAGATTATAACTCTACGCTTGCTGGTGCATCGTATCAGAGAGCAAACGCATCGGTTGTAGTAAATGAGCAAGAAGCTGAAACTGTTGACGCTATTAACTATCTTCGAGATCAAATCAATGCATTAGCGATTGATCCCGCAACACAATCTATTGTGACAACGAGCATTTCGACAATTACAACAATTATAGTAGATGGTGATACAGCAACACTCACGCTTCTTGAGTCTTTGGATCAGGATATTGTTGATTCGACTACAATGGAGTTTTTCCAAAGAAGTCTGATTGTTGCTAGCTCGATTACATTTGAATATATAGGAACAGGCACTGAAGTATTCTATAATACTCCGAGAACAGGTGCGATTCCAATTCAAGCGAACGAAATTGTATTTGACGATAACAATGCTGGACAAGTGTACTTTACAAGTACGGATCACAAAGGTGATTTCAGAATTGGATCAGAACTTTTAATTAACAGGGACGCAGGTATTATTGAGGGTGTGACCTTCGATAGATCACTTTTTGCTGTGTTGACGCCCTACATATTAGCGATAGAAGGATAAGAAAATGGCCACGCCACTTAATGTATTCAGAACAGTCACGGCTGAGTTGACAACGAGCAACGATGTATTGTATACTGCTCCAGTAGGATTCACTGGTATTATCCTAATGGCGCAGATAACTAACATTACTGCGAATCCGGTCAGCACGACTTTTTCTCATTTCAAAACAACAGGCGCTATCGAAACAGAGCTTGTGAAAGATTTTGATGTTGCACCTAACGATGCTGTAAATGCGATTACCGGAAAACTTATTTTAGAAGACGGAGACTCAGTAAAGGGTAGTGCATCAGTCAATAGCACTTTGAAGATTACTCTTAGTGTACTGGAGTCTCTAAATGCGTAGTATAGGTCTGCTCAGTAATCGAGCAAAGAAAAATGTTGGAAGCGATTTAGCACCCGAACGATATGAATACCTTAGTCTTGAAAATGCGGAGCCTGACTTTGGGTTCCCTGCTGCTGACGATTCTCTCATTGGCTCCAACGCCGATGGCTCAAGACGTTTTTTCACGACCGATACGGGGTTATCGATTGATCCTTCCGGAGTTATCACTGGTGATGAAACCACTTTCGTAATTAATCCTCTTGCGTACAAGTACACAAACGCAACGACTCTCCGTGGTGTTCTAACGGATATTAATGCAAACTCCACACATACAAATGTAGGAAGCACTTTCGTATTTCGTGATGCTCTAGGTAGCTTCTCTGGTCAAACAGTCACTGCTGAAACTCTAGTCACGAATGGAGATCTTCGTGGCCCAGCGGTCTTTGATATCGATCCTGCTCCTTATATTGGAAACACTGATGGTGACGATCCTCTTGATGGTCTTGTACAGATTCATGGTAGTCTCGATGTACTAGGCGACTTTGTTACTGTTAACACACTGAATATTAATGTTAGTTCAATCACACTTGTAAACGATCTTACTGCTAATCAAATCATTTCAACAGTCGATAATGGAATTGATCCACCTTTAGTTGTAGCATCAGACATTAAGGTTATAAATCTAAACGCTGATCTATTAGACGGTCTTGATGAAAGCGATTTCTTACGAAGCAATGCAAGCGATAACTACACTAACGGTGCATTTACATTTGATAACGGAACAACGCTAACTGCGGCAGAGGGAGCTACAGTTAACTTTAATAATGCAATAGGAGTCGCCCCCTTTATTGTTGTATCAACAACTAAAGTCGATAATCTTAATGCTGACTTATTTGACGATTTAACAAGCACTGACTTCACGCTTGATCGTGTCACTGGATACGGAAATACAACAACTAATTCTATTACTGTGGCGTCCGTTACTGCGGAAGACCTTATTGGAACAAATGTAGTCGCTAGCACGATTACGCAATATGATACTATTGTAGGAACAGGAACTGCTACTAGTCAAATCTCAGCTTATGAATTAATTACCGGAACTGGAACTGGAAATAGCCAAATTAGTGGATATGAGCTTATCACCGGAACAGGTAATCTTCCTAGCACCATTTCTTCATTTGAAACTATTTCTGGAACAAATACCGCTACCAGTTTGATTGAAAACTATCATTTTATTACTGGAACAAGCGCTACAGGAAGTGCAATCACTGGATATCAGTTAGTTACTGGAACTGGGAATGCGGCAAGCGAAATTTCTGCATTTGAGACAATCACCGGAACAGGTACTATTACTAGTTCGATTAGTGGCTATCATGACATAACAGCTAATAATGATTTGTTTGCTCAGAATGTTGTAACTCCACAAATTACAGCGACGACGACATTAGGTGTAGGTGCTGGAGATGACATTACTGTTTCGACTACTGCTAATCTTACATTCAATGCTACTGCTGGTGGGATTTACACGAATTCTCCAATTGTTGATGTGTCGGCAACAGGATCAACATTTACTGCTGACGTTATTAATGCGAATAATACAACTGTAGCAAATCTTACTGCTGACAACATTGAGACGCTTGGCTATCTAAGAGGACCTGCTTCATTTACTATTGATCCTGCTGTTCATGGAGATGACACTGGCACTGTTGTTATTGCTGGATCGATTCAAGTTAACTCTAATACAAGTATATCCGGTAACTTGATTCTTGATGGTGATCTGACGGTATCAGGTACTACAACAACAGTAAGTGCTACGAATCTAACACTCTCTGATAACATGATCATGCTCAACGAGCCTGAAGAGCGATCTATTGCAAACGCAGTTGGAGATGGAGTAAACGTAGTTTACACTACAACCGAAGATCACAACTACTTCGTCGGTGAACTCGTAGAAGTTACTGGAGTTACTCCGCCAAGCTTTAATATTGCTAGTACGTCTATCACAGCGGTTACGAGCAATACGTTTACGATTGCAAGCACAGTTACTGACACGTATTCAAGCGGTGGTACTTCTAAAGCAAAGATCTCAGCAAATCCAGATTTAGGCATTACTGGTGAGTATGACGCTGGATCTGGTGTTGTTCATGCAGGTATCTTTAGAGATGCAACGGATGAGAGATTCAAGTTATTCCACGAGTATACGCCTGAGCCTGATGCTTCTGTCTTTATTGACACAGGAGATCCGTCCTTTGCTTTAGCGAATCTTCAGATAGATACTCTTTATAGTGACGATGTTGAACTTACTGGTCAGATTAGAGGTCCAGCAACATTCGTCATCGATCCTGCTACACACGGAGATAATAGCGGAACTGTTGAAGTCGCTGGTGATTTAACAGTTAATAGCAATCTCAGTGTACTTGGATCTGGCCCGCCCCTTATAGTTACTTCTAGTGATCTTGTTACAAATCTAAACGCTGACTTGCTTGATAGCTTAGATTCTACTGATTTCTTGAGAAGCAATGTAAGCAATAATTACACAAACGGTACGTTTACATACGACTCTGGTACAACGTTAACTGTGGCCGACGGTGCTACTGTTAACTTTAATAATGCTATTGGAACAGCACCATTTACAGTTGTCTCTACAACAAAAGTCACAAATCTAAATGCTGACTTGCTCGATGATCTTGATCAGTCTAACTTCTTACGAAGCAACGTAAATGACAACTATACGAATGGAACACTTACCTTCGATTCGGGTACAACGTTAACTGCGGCCGACGGTACTACAGTTAATTTTAATAACGCAATAGGAACTGCTCCATTTACTGTTGTATCGACAGATCTTGTCACAAATTTGAATGCGGATTTGTTTGATGGATTGCAATCGACTGAGTTTAATTTAGATAGGGTTACTGATAACGGCAACACTACGACAAATGCTATTACTGTTGGTAATATTACAGTAGATTCTAGCAGTGTTGGATTTGGCGACTCTGCAATAGATATTGTTTCTGCTGCCGACGGCTTCTCTACAATCTTTTTCTCTGACAACAATAGTCAAATTGGTAGACTGGCGTATAACCATACTGATAATAATATACAAATATCAGCAGGTGGTGCTAGCTTTGCTAACTCTTTGATTGTTGCAAATGGTCTAGTGACTGTTCCTAGTCTGAATATTATAGATACCACAACTTCCACTTCAAGCACAACGGGAGCGCTCACAGTAGCAGGTGGTGTTGGTATTGCTGAGAACTTGAATGTTAGGAATAATATCACTTCTAGAGATAGTTTCATATTCAGATCTGACCTGGATGTTGATGTTGTAGAGCAACTTGCTGAAGAATATACAGCAACGACAACAGGCGCTGAAATTATTGCATCGTTTGATGCGGCTAACTTCACAGCGGCTAAACTTGTCATTCGGGCAAAGGACGCTACGGGCGAAGTTCAGGCAAGTGAAGTGCTTCTTGTTCACGATGGAGTTACAGCACAAATCACCGAGTACGCTATCGTTCATACGACAGCAAATCCGATTGCTACTTACATCGCAAATATCAATGCTGGGACAGTTAGAATTCTTTCAACCGCAGTTGCCGCTAACACGGAGTACACCGTAGTAGAAACACTAATCGTATAATTACAATAACAATTAAAGCCTAAGGGGAGTGTGGAACCGTGGCGAATAATCAATTTAAAGTCAGAAATGGCTTGTTTTCTCAGAATGTTACGTTTACAGATAACATAGAGAATTCAACAAACGAAATTACAGTAGAGATGATTGCGAATGATGTCTTGGACATCAATGGTGACTCAGGCTCTATTATATCATTTGATGATGCAAATCGTCGGGTTGGTATTGCTACAACCGCTCCTGCTACAGCGCTAGAAGTCGTGGGCACAATCACGTCAGATGGACTTGAAGTTGTTGGTGTTGTAAACTTCTATGACACTACTGGTACGCTTGCTGATTTTACGTGGACTCCTAGTACATCAACACTTGAAGTTAAAAATATTACTGTTGATGGGGATCTAACAGTAACAGGTAATACAACCACTGTTAGCACAACAAACTTAGATATTACTGACGCCGTATTAACACTGAACAAAAATCAGGTCACTCCTTTGAATGACGTTGGTCTACTTTTCCAAAGATATGAAACTGCGGATGCTACAAACTATAACGTTGGTTTTTCTTGGGATGAAAGTGCGGATTCTTTGATCATAGGTAAAACGGCAGAAGACGGATCTGACAACAACCTAACATATACAGATACTTGGCTCACGATAACAGATGCTGGACATCTTGGTGTAAATGGCGCTGCCCCAGGCTCAAGTGCATTTAGAGTTTCTGGTACATCTACTTTTGACGGTGTTGTAAATGTTTTGACATCTACCACACAAATCAATCATCAATTTGAAGTTTCGGAAGCAATAGCCACCTATCGAAGTGACGCCGCTACTTGGAGACTATATCAACCTACGACAAACGCCGCACAGATTACTGCTGTTGATGGAGGCGCAGTTAGTCTGAGTCATGACGGTACAGTCATGCTAGCGACAACAGCAGATGGTGTTACGATTAATCAAGACTTAACTGTCACGCTCGATGCTAGTGTTCTTGCTACAACGACATCTACATCTTCAGCTACGGGCGCACTCACAGTAGCGGGCGGTGTCGGAGTTGCGGAAAACGTATACGCTGGTGGAGACATCGAAGTTACTGGAGAAGTTCGAGCGCTTTCTCGATTGGAAGTTGGTACTTCATCCGCAACGAATCTTGCTAATTTCCATAATGGCACTGACGCAAATGTCATCTTGCGAGTTACAGGCGCAGACGAATCTTCGGAGTACATCGGTTTAGGTGTCAACGGATCAGATGCTGTTCTTACAGCGGGACATGCAACGGGAGCAACAGTAACAAATCTTCTGATTCGCACAGCAAACGCAAGTGGTGTAGAGACAAATGCAATCACAGTTGCTGGCTCAGATCAATCAGTCGATGTTCTATCAACTACTGGATCTACAAGCACCTCGACAGGAGCATTGACAGTTGCTGGCGGTGCGGGTGTTGCTGAAAACTTGTATGTCGGTGGGAATCTTGAAGTCGGAACAGACATTACTGTTACTGGAAATCTTACCGTCAATGGAGATACGATCACACTCAATACGTCAAATCTTGATGTCGAAGATTCCATAATCACTCTGAACAAAGGTCAAGCAACTGCGGCAAGTGACACAGGTATTCTTCTTCAGAGATATTCTACAGCAACTGCGGCAAACTATAATGTTGGAATGTTCTGGGACGAAAGTGTCGATAAACTTATCTTCGGATCGACAACAGAAGATGGTGGAGGTACTACGCCAAAGACAGTTGCTTTCGAAACAGAATGGTTAAGACTTAATAATAACGGAACAGCGGAAGTTACTGGATCGATAAATGTTGGTGGAAATATACAGTCTCTCGCTGACACTGATTCTATAACAATCTTGGGTGGTCTAGGAACTGGTTCTAACATTGAACTTTATGGTGGAACGCATCCAACGCAAGCAAACAACATGTTCTTTGATGCTGATTTGCATACGTTTAGAAATGCAGATTCGACAAGCGGCACAGTCGTCGATATCAATGGAGTAGTCACTCCAAACTCAATCGCTATTACAGATGGTGGAGCAGAAGCAACCCCAACACTGTATTGGACAGGCGATACTAATACTGGTATTTTCCATCCGGCCGCTGACACTGTTTCAATATCTACTGGTGGATTATCGCAACTGAAAGTGACTAGCGCCGCAGTAGTTTTTGGTAATCAGCAAAGAACTTACATTGCTGGAAACGATGATGTATTAGTTTTAAGTCCGAGCAACAATTATTGGGTAAGAGTCTGTCAAATTAAAGAAGGTATTCATGACATTCGTATTGCCGCAAGAGGAAACTCTTCGTATCACGGAGCTAGAATTACAGCGATTCTTAATTTTGAAAGTACGCCCACTGGAAACAATCACGACGGTGTACATATTTCTAGATTTGAACGTGATTCTGGTTTCTCAGAACTTACCGGAGAAGTCTTTGCTGAATATGTCGGTAGTGAAACAGCAAATATTTGGGTTAAGATTGAAATTGGTGCTGTAGGATCAGATCAGACTTATGTCTTTGATGTTAGTGGTTTAACAGCAGCCTCAACCACTGGATTCTTAAATGTAAGCGCAACGACAACAGATCCTGTACTCACAGCGATTCCTCTTTGTGACTTTATGATTGCTGGACTCGGTACAACACAAACTGGAGCGATTCGAAAGTTCAGCGGGCGCTTAAACATCGGCGAGAATTTAGATAATGCTCCTTCGGTGCAAGGTGGCTTATTGAAACTAGCTAATGGAGGAAGTCAGACAGTACCAGCCGCATACGGCGGCATAGAATTCGTTACAGCGACAGCGGGAAATGGATACGGACATAGGATTGTTTCGTTTGATAATTTGAATGGAGATATTCCTCTTGTTATTCAGCGCAGGCTGGACTCTGCAGCCTGGACAAATCAAGTTACGTTTGAGGGACAAAATAATAATGTAGACTTTGCTGGTGGACTTAGTATCGGGGGCGATGTCTCGATTAGTAGCACTACAGCATCTACATCAAGCACTACTGGCGCACTTACTGTCGCTGGCGGTCTTGGAATGAGTGGAGATATTGTCTTTGCGAATGTCAATAACCGAGGAATTTATTTCGGAAACGAGGTTACCGGAACTAGCTATGGATATGTAAGACAAATTGCTGATGGTCAGCTTGGACTGGGAAGTGACGATCTTGTAGATTTTGTTGAAACTGACACTGGTACAACAATGGTTTCTTGGAGTCTCAATAACGGTACATATGATTTCCAAGGCACGATTTCAGCAACGACAAAATCTTTCGATATTGAGCATCCAACAAAAGAAGGAATGCGTCTACGATACGGCTCACTCGAAGGGCCCGAAAACGGAGTTTATGTTAGGGGTAGACTCAAGGGAAGTCGTGTTATCGAACTACCTGACTATTGGACAGGGCTTGTCCATGAGGACACTATCACGGTCAACTTAACTGCATGTGGACGATACAATGAAATGTGGGTAGATCGAATAGAAGATAATAAAGTCTACATTGAATCAACATACGAACTCGATTGTTTCTACACCATCTTTGGGGAGAGAAAAGATACAGAAAGATTTGATGTAGAATACGAGGGCTAAGTCAAATGGCTTTGACAGATAAGAACATTTTAATTACGCCCAATATAGGGTCGTCTTCGGACGATCCCAAAATTGAGTTTACCTCTGCGACTAGTACAGAGCTAAATACGGCCACGCTGTCCGTTGATCATATCAGTGCGACCAAGTCTCAACTCACGTTAGCTGCCGCTGATTTTTTACTCAACGGAAACAATTTAAAGTTGACGGGAACTGGCACTAACGGGCGAGTCGATTTCAACAACACTCTCGCAAGCTTCGATTGGCTTTTCTATCAGAATGATGACGGAAAACTGATCGCTACTGTATCGGGTACAGGTGGAGCGGAATTACAACTTACTAGCGATGGTGCTGATCACACAAACGCACAATTGGACGTTGGTGGAAACAGAGTACTTACAACAGCAGACGAAGGAACTCTTGATGCGGGTACATTAGACTCCTTAAACTCAACACAGTTTGTCCGAAGCGATGCTGACGATACTATGACAGGTATCCTAACGCTTACTAATTCCTCTGACAGACAGCTAATTCTAAACGGAAATGGAACTACTTACGCTGGTATACAATTTACTGATGTTGATGCTACAGATTATCTCTGGTACAGAGGATTAACCGGAACGTTTGCCATTGGTGGGGGCGGATCAAGCATAGTCGGTAAAAAGCTTCATATTGACGGCGGTACAACGATTGGTGCCGCTTCAGATGGAACTACACCTCCGACTGATGGATTATATATTCAAGGCGGATTGACTATCGCAGGTCTTGGTGCTGATGCTCAGACAACCGCTTTAATGATCAATGGATCAGATCAAGTAAGCACAAGAGCGCTAGGCACAAACGCATTTAGCTCAGATGACTACGTAGACTTTTATGATACTTATCTCGCCGCAGATGCATCATATCTCACTGGCTATGAAAACGACACAAGAGAATTCGTCATCTCAGGTGACGTGAACACTACAGGTAGCACAAACTTTCCAAGTCAGTTTGGTGTAACTTGGGGATTCAGGCCGATTAGTGGAGCAAATGGTAGTAACTGGGGCAGACACTTTGATCTATTTAAAACTAGCACGTCTTCTGTTCCTCTTTACGTAAGAGGTAGAAATAATTCTACTGGAGCACCTGGTGCTTGGCAAAGAATCTTCATGGATGACTATCATCCAAACGCAGATCAGTGGACAACATCAAGAACTCTTACTATAGGAAATACTGGAAAAGCAGTCAACGGTGGAGCAAATGTATCTTGGAGTTTAGCTGAAATCGGAGCGCTTCCGTTGTCGGGGGGATCTCTCAGCGGAAACTTAGAGATAGCTACTGGCTCTCCCGTACTGGAAGTGAATGACACCAATGCTACTACCCAGACAAATCAAATAGGTTATGTCAGTTTTCAGCGACAAGGCACAGAAACAGCTTGGGTTGGCCTTGGAAGCATTGGTAATGACATATTGACTCTAAGAAACACGGAAGGCGAGGTTAGATTATCTCCGACTGGAGGCATTGCCACAGTCGATGGAAATGAGATTCTAACGACAGCAAATTATAATACAACTACCGACACCCGTTACTATACTCAAGCTCAAGTTGACGAATTCCTTGACGATAGTTATGTCGATAACGTTACAGCAACTAATTTAGCTGTTGGGTGGTACACAATTGCAACTGTCAGCTCTGGTAGAGCGGGCGCTCGATTTGCTATTTGGGATATCAATAGTAGTGACCATCAGATGGTTGTGTTTTACGCCGCTCATCATTATGGTACCGATGCGTCTAACACTTTAACGTGCTTAATGAATTCCTACTTTGCGGGAAATCCATTTAGATATATTCGCATTAAAGAACTTGGTACATATGATGGAGCCGCAGTTCAAATTTATATTGATGATGGTTCTAATCAAGTTAGAGCCGCTATTGTTGGAGATAACGTCCAAACTCCTAGTTGGGTATTAAAAGACTGGATACCAGATGCTACGGACCCGGGTAATGTCTCAACCGCAAGTAATTCGACAAACGGAACAACATCCGCATGGGCGTCCTTCACTGAAGCGTCTAGATTGGACTTAAATCAAATAGCACAGGGCGGCATTTCAACAACTGGTCCGATATACGCTGATGGTGATACTGTACAGTATAGAGTTATTCATGAAGGTGCAAATTCTGTAAGTCCAACACTAACTGGAGATAATACACTAACGTTTGGCCCGAATAGTAATCCAGCGGCAAACACTTTAAGAATAGGGGGTAATAATGCGGGGCCGGCCGCAGACAGAGCATCGATAGCAATTTCCAGCGGAAACTTACACGTAGATTGTGTTGAGGGTGGATATGGAATTTATTTAAACTGGTATGCTAACACTACAAACGGAACATATTTTGGAGATGGTGCGGGTTCTGAAAAAGCTAGATTTGATGGTAATGGACAACTTTTTTTAACAGGAAACCAAAATAATGGAACTGGACACCGTATTACTTTTCAAGATGATGGTAGCCCCGGTTTAAGCGGAGGAATTGGCTTTACCGGATCTCTGGGTAATGGAGGAGGATATAACGCTTCCTTGCAATCAGCAGGAGAACTCCAATATTCTGCAGCGGGACATTTCTTTGCTGATACTTCTGTGGTTAATACCGGAGTACCTAATGCTTGGCATAGAATGAATGGGGACTTTACATGGGGAACAAATAGTGGTTCTAATGTCTTAACCCAAATGACTTTTGATACAAGTGCTGGAGACCTTACCGTTGCTGGTGACATGTATACCAGTGGATATAAAGTAGTCACCTCTCCAAATGGTCCTACTGGAGATTTTAATACACAAACAGTTACAACTTATGTTGGAGCGCTTAACGCAAATGCAAATACTCCGTTTGGAAATGCTTGGTATAATTTAGTAAATGTTCGTCATCGAGGCGGAGAGAGTGACGGAAATCAATACGGTGGACAATTAGCATGGGGAATGACGGGTTTTGATGGTAGACTTGCATTTCGTAGACACAATGCAAATACTTGGGGAAATTGGTACGAAGTTTATCACACAGGTAATTCAGGAATCTTTTTAAGATCGGATACTGACGATACTGCCGCAGGACAGATCACATTCCCGACTGCGATTGCAAATCGACCCGTACTAGGACAAGGATTTATATCAAGAGGCGATCAAGGTGATGGTGATCACGATATTCATGGCTTGAGCGAAAGATATTATCCTAGCAATGCTACAGCGGCTGATGCTTGGGGACTACAATGGTATGGAACTGGAAATCAGTATCGATTCAAAGGGGCCGGAAGCAATAAAGTCATCATCGACTTAAATGCTGAAACTACAACAAACTCTGCTACGGGTGGAATACTTGTTAGTGATTCTTATCGTCGAATTAGCGCTGGTCGTGGATTTTTAAACGGCAATTATCCTGATATAGAAAATGCAGGAACGACAAATACTACAGGTCCTATCTATTGCATTGGTAATAGTTGGTATCCCGGCACCACAACTCTTGGTAATTTTTATGGAGTTGGATATACGTATTCAAGCGCAACATTTTTACCATATGACACCGCTAGATGGGGCATGTATGTAGCGGCAGATGGTGATGCAAGAATATGGTTGCAGGCAACAAATGGAAACATTTTTGCAACAGGAAATATCACTGCATACGCATCAGACGGTCGCTTAAAAACTAATGTCAAAAAGATTGAAAACGCACTTGATAAAGTTTGTAAAATTCGTGGTGTAGAATATGATTGGGTAGATAATATCGAAACAGAATATGAATTCTCACCGACTGCGATGCATGAGGTTGGTGTTATCGCTCAAGAAGTACAAGAAGTTCTTCCCGAGGTTGTGACTACTGCTCCATTCAATGGCATCTACTCTCAGAAAACTGGATGGTCTAAGATTCAGCGACAAATGGAAGAAGAGCTTGGCCGTGAAGTTACAAAAGAAGAAGCAAAGAATAAGTTTGAAGAATTACCTATTGAAGAACGAGAAGCAATGCAAGAAGATTATAACTTCTTGACTGTTGACTATGAGAGAATTACTCCGCTTCTTATCGAGGCTATAAAAGAGCAACAAGAGCTAATAAATAATATGCAACAACGTATTGATGCTCTCGAAAAAGATCGCAAGGAATCCTAATGGCCTGGGAAGATAAAAACATACTGATTACTCCCAATGTAGGATCAAATTCTAACGATCCTAAGATTGAATTTACGGGCGCTAACGCAACAGCAAACAGTGTTGTTACTCTCACAACTAGTTTTGATGGAACTAATACGTCTCTAGCAATAACGGGCGGTCAGCTTACAACTGACACTTATATGTCAGTTGATGGACTCATATTAGGTCGTGGTGGCCCGAGTACCACATCATCCACAAACACTGCATTTGGACTGAATGCAAATGCTGTTAGTACGTCTTCAAATAACACTGCGATAGGTCGTAATGCAAATACTGCGAACGTACAAGGATTTGAAAATACAGTTGTTGGTGCTCAGGCATTATCTACTGCGACTAATGTAGATCGAAACACAGCGATTGGATATCTTACGCTAAACGCTGTGACCACCGATGCTAATACAGCGCTTGGCTGGTCTGCATCAAGATATCAAACGACAGGCGCTCAAAACACCGCAATAGGATACTCTGCGCTCGAACTGAACGAGACGGGTAACTATAACGTCATGGTCGGCTATCGTGCAATGGATCAAAACGTTGATGGAGATGAAAACGTTGGTGTTGGACACAGTGCTTTCGGATTTTTAGCATCAGGAGACAAAAACACTGCGCTAGGTCACGGCACTGGATCTACACTTACATCAGGATCAAACAACTTATTATTGGGATGGAATGCTGAGCCTACTTCTGCGACATCATCAAATGAAATTGTAATTGGAAATACTCAACATACAAGTTTCGATATACCCGGCGTTGGATTCAGTATTTCTTCAACCGAAGATGTAACAGTGGGTGGTGCGCTTGTTACAGGCGGCGCAATTGGCGTAGGCACCTCAAATCCTAGTACACAGCTACAAGTTATTGATGATAGCACTAGAGTTCTTGGAGATGAACATCAACTAACACATTCCGCATTGGATTTATTTGTCAACTGGGAATCTGATACAGTAGGAAAGGGGCCTTTGCTGACATTCAGCGATAACTACTTTGACGGTAACGGTGCGCAAAGAACTACAAGAGCAGGCATTAAAGGCGTTACTGAAGCTACAGGTAATACTGCTGTAGGATCTTTAGTTTTTTACACTAACGATAGTCCTGCTGATAGTCTTTTTGAGAGAATGATTATCACCTCTACGGGAAAAGTTGGCATAGGTACTAACAATCCGGACGGGTTGTTGCATATATCTGGAGGCACTGGAAGCTCACTTCTTATTATTGAAGCAGACACGGATGATGTAGGCGAAGCTGATCACCCAGGCATTTGGTTTAAGCAAGATGGAGACATTACAGAATCAGCGATTCGCTTAGGAGATAATCAACTTCAAATTATAAGCAATGTCGGCACTGGCGGGGGGATTGAGTTTTACACAGGAACGACAAGTAACTCTGGAACTACAGATCCTGTTACTGGCGCAACAAAAAGACTTGAAATTTCTTCGGGGGGTGACATATTTCACTATTCAGGCGAAAGTGATGCTATTCTTAGGACGGGTAGAGATGCGGGACAGCACTTCGAACTTTATACTACAGATAATACCGGATATATTAGATATCGTCAAGACGAAGTTTCGCCAGGTACGAACGACCATACAGTGCGCTTCGAGATTCTATCATCTAGCGACGGTGCAAACGAATTTACGTTCAATCGCCCAGTTAGAGTTACAGGCACTGTTTTCGCAGATCAATTTGAAGATAACGGATTTCCGCTATCTCGTGAATCGCAGAAAACATATACTACTGCAACATTTGGAGTATCGGGTAGTTGGTATACATTATTTGAAGTTACTGAAAGCAATGCCCCCGTTTATGTTAGACTGAAAAACGCCGCTCACTCTACATCTACGTTTGTTGTAACTGTGGGATATGGACCATCAAACACCGCATATATTCACAATCTTGCAAGCACATGGACGCAAAACGGTGCCTGGCCAGGTGCAGCTGCAGCACGAGTAGTTCGAGACGATACTAGCGGACTCATGTATGTTCAGATTAAATTAACTTATAGTTCTATATCAGCATTTACTTTATACTGTAGTGCTTGGGGAGCTGCATCGAATCAACAGCCGCCTACATTTGAATCTGCTTTAGCACCCTATACTGCTTCCAACACACTTCTTGCTGAAGTACAATTGGACAACAGTGTTGCAACCTCGTCCGCAAGCACAAGTGGCAGCTATCGAGTTGGCGGAAAACTGGAAGTAAATAGTGGTCAGATATCTCAGTTTGGATCCTTCACAATACCGAACGGACAAGCATACTTATCAACAGATGATTATGGAACAAATCAGGGAGATAATCGCACACACTTCGGATATTATGACAGCACTGCTGGAACGTATCTAAACTATATTCGGGGTGATGCTACTCTTTTTAGTACGCAAGCTGTCACAGTTCAAGGTCTAATTGACGCTGGAGATGAAGATACTGTAACAGGATCTAGGATTCTTGCTGGACGATATAATTCAGACACTATCGCTACTTGGGGAGGACAAAGATCGTCCGGTGGTCCCGTTATGGGATATGGAGTCTGGCCTGCTACAACAGGTGGGGGAGGAGACTGGGTTAGTTCTAGCGGAGTAGCACTCGAAAGAAGTGCTTTTGTGCTTAATGGCGACATTTTCCAATGGTATCAGGGAACTGGTAATCCTGTAATTGCAGAATCTGATCCAGTAAGTATGAGTGTCAAAATGTCACTAAGTTCTACGGATCTTACGCTGACAGACGCTGGGATAACAGCGACCGGTGGATCACATACATTTGGTGGAAACGTCACAGGTGCAGTACTAAGACTTAAAGCAACAGATACGGCAGGTGCACCAGCGTCTACAACAATCTTTGAAATGACTGGATATGAAGGACGTGGAATAGGGACGAAATATCTTGATACTTTATTTCCTGGCGAAGAGTGGTTCTCTGGAATTATCTACAATAACAACTTCAATGGTTGGGCTGTTGGATATGATGAAGTTGGGGGCCAATCTGAATATATAGCAAACTCAAAGTTATTTGTTAGCGACACTGGATTTGTAAGTGTTCCAGAAGTATTAGCGATTGGTACAACGGGAACAGTTGTCAGTGATTCTTCTCAGCTTTATATTAAGAAAAGAGATGAAAATACAAATCTTCAGCGCTGGGGTGAAGGTGATGTAAACGATCAAAATAGCTATCGCTTCCGAGTCGATCAAGACTTTAAGTTTATTGCAAATAGTGGTAGTGGTGATAATGTTATTATTGACTCTTCCGATGGTGAAGTTACAGCAAGTAGATTAGTGCTAACAAGCACTGCTGATGCGGCTTTGGCCAGCACTACTCACGCTTTGCAGATTGGTCCAAGCAATAGCGCTAACATTATCATGGACTCTAATGAAATCATGGCTAGAACTAATGGCGCTAACGCATCGCTAAATTTCCAAGCAGACGGGGGTGATGTATACTTTAGAAATAATCAGACAGGTACAACTGGTCTGTACATGAGTGCAAGTCTGTTTTTGGATCAGAGCAGAAATGCATACCTTAATACAGTAGATTGTACGTCATTGAGAATCGGAGGAGTGGATGCTCCTCAGAGAACTCGACAAAATATTAATCTAGCGGGACTTAGCCAATCTAATTTTTATCCTGTTGTGATATCTCAGTCCACAGGTGGTGCTTACGACAACACATATGAATTTACTATGTCTCAAAGCTCTCAGTCTGGCAGTGATCCTTATAACAACAATATGGTTGTAGGATGGGCACGTCCACAGGGATATTCAGACATGCAGTTTGGATATCGTTTTGAATATAATGTGTATGATTCTACCGAGAAAACGATTCTCGGAATATACAGAACAACAGGAAACCAAAGATTTATAATCGTTTATTTGCGTGGTGGAGAAAACTATTTCTTCCATACAGAGTCAGTAGTCACAGCATATACTACTGGATTTAATCCTTCTCCAATTTCCGATCAATCTTCGGCAATGATCAAAAATTCTAGCGGAGCAGATATAGGTGGTCAGACTGGCACCTCAACCAGAATTTCATTACTTGCGGATTTATTTAATGATGGTGTTGGGTTGTATACTAATTTCAGTACACATCAACAAGACATAAATTTAGCTTCGGGTCATGTGTTAACTAGAGGCTCGCATGACTCTGGACATCTTGAAGGATCATATAATAATATTGGGGAAAACTCCGCACGTTCAAATCCAATTTATACAATTGGTAGCAATTATAATCCATCTTCAGACACACTAACTTTATCTAACATGTATGGGATCGGATATACGAATACAAATGCTTCATTCATAGGCTTTGCGGACGCTGATGGCTGGGGTCTATATGCAGCGGCTGATGGCAATGCAAGGATATTCCTCAATGCTACTACGGGTAGTGTATGTGCAACGGGAAATGTTTTAGCGTATGCGTCTGATGCAAGACTCAAAACAAATATCCAAAATATACTTAATCCAATTGATAAAGTCAAGAAGATTCGTGGTGTTGAATATGATTGGATAGATGATATCACTTCTGAGTACGACTTCCATCCTACAAAGCCTCATGAAGTGGGTGTTCTCGCACAAGAGATTCAAGAAGTCTTACCTGAGGCTGTATCGATTGCTCCGTTTAACGGAAACTATACGCAAAAGTCTGGAACTGATCACGAGTTTCTTACTGTTGACTATGAGCGAATTGTTCCTTTGCTAATCGAAGCAATCAAAGAGCAACAGCAGGTTATAGAAGATCAGCAAGAGACAATAAATAATATAAATGATAAACTCGATTTTTTAATGTCTGCGATTTACAAGTAAAGGACTCACATGGCCTGGGAAGATAAAAACATTTTAATTACGCCCAATGTGGGATCTACAAGTAATGTTCCTAAAATTGAGTTTACTGGAGCAACTAGTACTGAAGCGGACACGATTACACTCAATACTAATATTGTAGCTGGAGTTGCGAATCTAACGATCTCCGGTTCAAACGGTGATATCATTCGACTTGACAACAATGCTAATCGAGTGACAATTGATGAACTTAGAGTAGGTAACTTCAGCGGAACATTTCCTTCGACCTCTACAGGAACTGTGTTGAGAGGTGTAGTTGCTGAACATGCAATGGAAAATCAGGGATTTATCGATCCCGCTAGTTACAACGTCTTAGCAGGCGCTGATAAAAAATATACAGTTACGACTACAATCAATGGGCTAACTGTTTCTAATTCTGGCAGTCAATTCCTTGGTGATTCTAATCCTTCTCAATATACGCTTGCGACATCTACAACTCCACTTGTTATAGAAATCACTGATGTTAACGCTACAACATATTCCGCTATTGTAGGAATTACTTTTGGATCAGGATCATTTCGTGCTAGAGACGTAAAAATAGAAACGTTTCGAAACGGCGCATGGCAAACTGAGTGTGACATTACAAACGGAACTGAAAACACCATTGTACGTCCAGTTGCGGGAAACAATGCGAATGGTGTTACAGCGGTTCGATACACACTTAAAAATCCGAACAACGTCAGTGGCGCTGTAAGAATCAATAATCTTTTCTTAGTCGCATATAATACAAATCGACTAAACTATGGATATGATTGGAATAGGTTTGGCCCAACGACAGCATACAGCACTGTCAATATGACAGATACGACAGCATCAACAAGTACAACAACTGGATCAATGACTCTCGCTGGAGGACTTGGTGTCGCTGGAGCGATTCACTCTGGTAGTCTCACTGCATCATCCATCGACTCTCCAGATATTAATTCTAGCAGTACAATTTCTGTGGTAACTGTTTCGCCAGATACAACAAATTCGTTATTTGTAGGAAACGCCAATGATCAGTTTGCAGATCTTCTATTAACTGATGACGGAGGCTCAATTGTTGTCAGAAACAATCGTGGGGATTTTCAGTTATACGTTGATGGAGATGCAAATAGCACCTCAACAGCAAATTCGGCATTAGCTCTAACTATAAGTGGCACATCTTTAGCCGCAACTTTTGAGGGAACTGTTTCCACACAACTAGTTTCAAATGGCACATATGATTTCTTAGAGTTTGATGACGATACAACAAACTATATCGACGGATCAAATAAGACAGTACTTTCTAGTATCTCTGATATTGTTTTACACTCAAATGCAAATGCTGGAGGTGGGGGAAAATTCAAGTTTGCAACTGGAGAGATTGGTGCATTAACATATCCAATGATAATTCAGCCATCAGGTGCTATGTCGCTACTTGGTACAGCAACTGTTGAAGGACTTCAGGCGAACGGAATAAGCACCTTTAGTCCAGATAGCACTTATGTATTATTCGAAAAGCCAACTGGAGCAGGCTTTCAAACTGTTGCAGGATTCGGGTCGGGAAGTACGGGCACGCTTTTCTTAACTACTCAAAATGCTCATATTTCTTCCAATGTCTATTATAATAATGGTTGGACTAGTACAGCAACATATGGATCTGCAATTGATCTTGAGTATAGTAATGGAGGAATGCGTCTTTTTGGATTTACGGGACAATCTGCTAATACGGATGTATCTGGTGCGTTTACAAGCTTTATAACATGTGAAAATAATGGTGATGTTGCAATTGCTAGAAAACTATCCTCAAAAAATGCTACTGTTATTACTCTCGCTGATGGAGATGCTGGTCTAGCGATTGATCGAGCATCCGCTACAGGTCGATCTCAAATTGCATTTAGAGATGAAGGATCAATTAACCTTTGGAGATTTGGATTAACTGGGCCGGGCAGTACTTCGTTTGCTTTCTTCGATGGTGTCCAGAATGCCTTGGAGCTTTCTTATCAAACGAATGCTGCCACATTTTCTGGACGAGTAAATGCGGAAAGCTTAGAACTAGAATCTTCAGCAGCTCCTTATATTTACTTTGGAGAGCTTGATCAAGATCCGGATGTTTGGTGGAGACAAGTTCTCGATGCTGGAAACTTACGATTTGATATTTCTACAAGTGGATTAAATTCATTTACAACATATCAAGAAGTTCTTCGAATGAAGAGCAACGGGAACGTCGGCATTGGAGAAGTCGATCCTGCATTTAAACTTCATGTGCGCAATAATGGCGCTGGTGACGGTACTTTCACGGGTGGCGTTTTGATAGAAAATGATAATGCGACAGCAGGAGAACCTGCTCTTGCCATTAGAAATACAAGCCTCGGATCTGAGTATTGGTTTGTTGGATTAAATCAAGACGATGAATTATCCTTTAGCTACGGTGAAACATTTGTTGACGATAATAGTCGAATGAATCTATTACCAACAGGAAATGTGGGTATAGGCGAGAGAGTACCATTAGCTAAACTTCATGTGAAAGATGAAACTGATCTCAGCATGAACGTCAATGGTACTGGACAAGCTACAATACAAGGCAATGGATATAGATTAGGATTTGCTCTAGATGCTGAAGCGGCTCATATCTATCATAACAGCAATGTTAGGGATCTAATTTTAGGTACTAACGAATTAGGCCACATAAGAATTAAGGGAAGTAATGGTAATACTGGAATAGGTCGTGGAAACATCTTAGTTGAACCTGATTCGCAATTTCATGTATTTGACATTGGGAACTCTGGTGTTTCTGACGTACTGACGATAGAGACATATAGGGGTGATGTTGGCGCATCGGTTGCTGGTAGTGCAATTGTATTTAAGAATAGTGACACTAACTCAGCGGGTCAATCTAGAATTAAAGTGGGAAGTGAAAACTCTACTAATACATTGGGATTAAATGAGGAATGTTCACAAAGCTTTATCTTTGAAGTGGGTAGACAAACTTCTGCAGCAAACACAACGTCTATATCAGTAGATAGTGATAACATTGTTACTGTTAGTCATGGGACTGCATCGTTTACAGTTGGACAAAAGATTGCTATAATCGGTGGTGCGTTCGCTAGTAGCTACACTGTCATTTCTGTTCCATCAAATACGCAGTTTTTAGCTAGACCAACGAACACAAATGTAGTAGGAACTACAACTGATACAACAGCAAGGCTCATACAAACTACAGTCCAATCGGATGCTATGACGATTCGGGCTGATGGAAATGTTGGCATTGGAACCACGAGTCCCGATCACCTATTGCATCTGTATAAAACCAACACTTCTAATACGAATCCCCATATTTTAATTGACGGGCCAAGCAACACTGAGAGAGCAATTATCTTTGCTGATGACGCTTCAGATAAGTGGTGGATGGGCCGAGATAATACGGGAACAGTCGCTAGTGGATTTGGCTGGTATAATCATACGCTCGGTAAATTCGCCGCATACTTTGAGGATGCTGGTGATTTTACAGTTGACGAAAACATCCGGATTACTTCAGGTCATGATATAATATATGCTGACAATAGTACTCCTGCACTAAGAACAAGGGCAACTGCTGTTGGTGTAAATGATACTACCTATACGACAGTGTTTACATGTGACGGAAATGGATATGGTTCAGCATTGCAAGTTAATTTTTCCGGAACGTCTAATAATGTTGTGGTAGCAGTTACTGCTTACATTATAGTAAATCATTCGCAAGATATTTTTATTCGAACTGATTCTGGATTCTATACTCCACTTGCTATTAGAATTACTAGCGATAATAATGACAATTTTGCACTAGAGATTAAGCACGGTCAAGCTACATCATCTAGTACTAATATCGCCGTTGAAGTCCATCCGCAAGGAAATGAAGCAATTACGTTTACAGGATCACATAGCTTCGTTGGAAACTCTTTAGAGCATATTACAGAATACGGTACAAAGCAATCTGGAAGCGGAGGCGGAAACGCCACTTTCAAGACTGATGGACAGCTAATTTCGGGAACTTCGATAGTCAGCGGAACTACGGTCAGCGCTACAAAAAATTACACTTATGGTGGAGCAAACTATCATTATATTTTGGAAGAAAACAGCGGAAACTCTTTTATAGGAAATGTAAATGGCTCTTTAGTTGCTAGCTCTGGCGGATACTACTATGGCGCAGAGTTAAGACAAATGAATCCGAGCGCCACGGCCTATAGCGCAATGAATCTAAGAGAAACTGGTGAAATTAGATTTGAGCAGATCACTGGCGCTACTGGTGGTACTCAGGTCACCACAGCAGTTCCCTTTCGAATTGATGCTACTGGAAATGCAATTTTCACAGGAACAATATCAGCGAACAGTTTGTCTCTACCCTCCAATGGTAGGGTCACCGCTGAAGTCTACGATAACTCGACTGGACAGGAAGTAATAATAACTGGCGGTGAATCATACACCGCTATTACAAACGGCTCTGGTGGTTCCTTGACTGGTGAGATTGTTTACGTTGTAGCGGAAGGTGGATTGCAAGTAATTAGTCATCCTAATAACTGGAATGACGGTGCTAGTAATTTTTACACTGCTACCGCTTGGTCTCAAAGAAACACGGCAACTATTAACGATGCGGCAGGAAACTCTTCTTTCCCAGGCAGTATCACGGCTAGTGGCAACGTAAGCGCATTCTCAGATGTTCGTTTGAAAACGGACATTGAAACACTTGACGGATCGAAAGTTTATGATATGCGTGGTGTATCATTCATCAAAGATGGACAATCCGGCTCTGGTGTTATCGCACAAGAACTTGAAGAAGTTGCTCCAGAGTTAGTACAAGATGGAGAATATAAAAGTGTATCATATGGTAACTTAGTTGGATATTTGATTGAAGCAGTGAAGGATCAAAAGAAAGAAATTGACGAACTGAAAGCAATGGTTAAGCACCTATTGGAGAAACAGTAATGGGACTTGCTACAAGCGGCACAATCACTTTGGATCAAATTGCAAGTGAGCATGATCCGTCTTATCCATCCAGACCAGATAGTGTTGATGAGTTTAGATATGCTATAGGATATGGCGATGACTCTCCTCAGATCGGAAACGGTGTACCCGGGTTTGATAACTTTTACGGCTCATGCCGTAGGTATATGACGTATCAAAATGGATTGACTGACACCACAAATCCAAAAGTGATAGTGAGAACTACTGGTACTCAAGCTTCGATGCGATTTAGGATTAGTGGCTCATTCGTAGGAGGTGATAATAGTGCATGGAGAATGCGAATGGAGTATCAAAGAGGATCAACTACTGCGTCAATTATAGAAAGTACGTTAGGAAATACTACTCTTTCTACAACTTGGCTGCAGGCGGGGCAATGCGATATTCGAAATGCATTTCCTTTTCCACAAGTTCCATTTAGTCTAAGTACACTACGAGCAAACTGGACTACGATTAGCTCCTCTGGCGTGCAGACGTTTTTTGAACAAAACAATGGGACGTGGACATATAGTGCTTCAAGCGGAGTATCCCAAGCGGTCGCTCAGAATGAAACTTTAGGTAAAACTTTTACAATTGCAAACTCCGGCCAGGGGGCGGGCACTAGACTTATTGGTCTTAAATTGTTCGTCAATGATGTTACTATGATAGGACAGGCAAACATTCAATTAGAAATAGGACAGTAAACTATGGGATATCAAGAAACAATAATTACATCAAGCAGTTCTAGTGCATTCAACCATAATAAGATTATCAAAATATGTTACCCTTAACTGGATCAATTGACTTAAATGAAATACACGTTGAAGCAGGCGGGGTAACCGGAACGACTGCAAGTTTAAATGATGCTGACATTCGAGCGTTGATTACTTCTACTGCGAACACAGAAGTTTCATTTGATGACTTTTATGGTGCTAGCTTTTCTAAGTCTGTCCAATTTGATATAGAGGGAGCTAGAGGCGGAGCAGGAGATTTAAATACTCAGTGGGGAAACGGGGGCAAAACATTATTAACATACGATCTTTCTGCATCAGGCTCTTTTAATTTGTATGCAGGAGGACGTGGAGAAGACGGAAATGCAGCAGCCGAAGCAGGCGGTGGCGGAGCAGGATCATACGTTACTATGCTCGGAAGTAGTTTTGCTGTTACTATAGGTGTCGCAGGGGGCGGAGGCGGTGCTGGCTATGCTGATCTTGGTACAGCAAATAGAGGAAGAGGTGGATTTGGTGCTGGATACAGTGGAATCTGGACTGCATATACTTCATATCCTTACTACTTGAGTCCCGGCTTAAATGGATTTTCGGATGACGGCACACCGGATAATTTCGGACCTCTGGGTGGCACTACAGCGGAGGCTAAAGGTGGCGAAGGAGGAGGACAGCAATCTACTAGAACGGATGGAGGACGTGGAGGAACTGGTCGATATGCTGGAAACGCTGGCACAAGTGCTGTATCTTCTCAAGGAGGACTTGTTTCTAACGCTGGCGGAAGAGGTGGAGAAAGCTCTGCTGGCAATACTAACACATTTGGCGGATCATCGGGCGGTACTCAATATAACGGCGGGATTGGAGGAAATGCTATTGACGCTAGCGACTCCGGAGGCGGTGGAGGCGGTGGAGGAGCCCCATCCGGCGGAGGCGGAGCGGGTGGAGCATACGGCGCTGGCGGTGGCGGTGGCGGTTCTGCCAGATACGATGGAACAGGATTGAACTCAATTCCACAAATAACCCCGACTGCATTCACTGGAACAAATGGTGCAAGAGGTGCCGCAGGAAGAATTAGAGTATATGTAGACGGTGTTTTAGATACTACATTGAGCGCCAGTGGAATTACCGGGGCAAGTCAGGCGTTAACGATAACGGTTTAGTACAAAGGATATTACAATAATGGAGTACACATACAAATTTGAAAAAATTCGCCCTAAAGATCTTTTTGTTCAGATAAGATATTCTGCTGAAGGGCATCCCGATCAATTAAAAAACTTTGTTGCAAGTTCAATGGAAAAAGAAGCGCTAAAAGAAATGGCGGAACGATATGCGACAAAGATTGTGGCCAACTGGAATGATATAAGTGCGGCTCCCGATGCGGTTGATTTTGAAGGAGAAGAAATAACAACTACGCACACACATGCGCTTCCACAAAGCATTGTATCTGATGATTATCCTTCTTACGATATTTTTACAGAAAGAGTCGAGGAAAGTATTGTAGAAACACCTACAGAAATCAGAACAACTTATAGTGTAGTTCCCTTAACCGAAGAAGAAATACCCGTTGTAGAAGAAAGATTAACGTATCTTATACGTAGGGATAGAAATAATAGACTGACTGAAACTGATTATATGATGCTTTCAGATACCCCGTCTCCAACTCAGGCCTGGCTAGACTATCGTCAAGCTCTTAGAGATATCACAGAACAGGCAGGATTTCCTCAAAATTTTACTTGGCCTGAAAAACCTGAATAGTAATATAGGTACTTATAAATAACAATATATAAATTTAGTCTTTAGAGGCGAAAATGGCGCAACCAACTACAAGAGAAGATTTTAAAGAATGGTGTCTCAGAAAGCTGGGAAAGCCTGTTATTGAGGTCAATGTTGATCAAGATCAAGTCGATGATCGTGTGGACGAAGCAATCGCATACTGGAATGACTATCATTTCGATGGTGTAGAAAAGACGTATCTCAAGCATCAGATTACTCAAACAGATATTGATAACGAGTATATTACGATTCCAGAAGAAGTAATCGGCGTTGTCAACATCTTTCCGCTTAGCACTAGCTTGACAGCAAGTACTGGCATGTTCAACGTTCAGTATCAGTTTGTGCTGAACAACATTCACGATATCGTCAACTACAATCTGACAAACTATTATATGACGATGCATCACTTGCAGTTCATGGAAGAGCTATTAGTGGGCGCACAACCAATTCGCTATAATCGTCATGTAAATAAGCTGTACATTGATGCTAATTGGGAAAAACTTAATATTGATGAGTATGTAATTGTTGAAGCATATAAAGTATTAGATCCTTTAGTGTATGCTGATATGTGGAAAGATCGTTGGCTTCAAAACTATGCAACAGCAAAGATCAAATATCAGTGGGGGACCAATCTAACTAAGTTTACCGGAATGCAACTACCTGGCGGGGTTCAATTCAACGGAGAGCAAATACTTAACGATGCACGAGAAGAGCTACAGAGACTTGAAGAAGAAATGATAGTCTCTTACTCTATTCCTGTGCATGATCTTATTGGATAAGAGTCGTGGCAAAGAACTTTTACTTTGAAAACTATTCGAATTCTGGAGAGCAAGCCTTAATTGAGGACTTGGTAATCGAGTCTATTCGTATATATGGAATCGACACATGGTACATTAGTCGCTCCAGCACGAACCGTGACCCAATACTTAACGAAGATGACTTGCCAATCTACGATGAAGCGTATTCAGTGGAAATGTATGTCAAGAACATTGACGGATTCGAAGGAGAAGGAGACTTCCTGTCTAAGTTTGGACTTCAAATTCGAGATTCGATGACAATGACTGTATCGATTCGACAGTACGAGCAAGAAGTCGCTCGATACAATAATACGGCTCGACCAAGAGAAGGAGATTTGCTTTACTTTCCTCTGAATAACAAGATCTTCAAGATTATGCATGTTGAACACGAATCAATCTTTTATCAGCTTGGCGATCTTCAGACATATGATCTACGTTGTGAGCTATTTGAATACTCGAATGAAAGATTTGACACTGGAATTGAAGAGGTTGATACTAAGTTCGATGCATACGATACCACATCCGCAACAACATTGCAAGAGTTGGAAGAAATCGATCCTATTGCAGACAATCAGTCTATCGAAACAATTGGCGACAATATTGTTGACTTTACAGCAACAAATCCATTTGGTGAGGATGACTTCTAATGTTTGGTAATAGATTTTACAACGAAACAACTCGAAGATACGTTGCTGTATTTGGTACTCTTTTCAATGATATGCAAATCACACGTAAAAATACGTCCAATGATACTGTACAGTCGATGCTGATTCCTATCAATTATGCACCTATTCAAAAGATTTTGTCGAGACTTGATCAAGATCCTACGTTTGATGCGCCTGCTATGACGCTTCCTCGTATGTCTTTTGAAATTACTGGAATGACATATAATCCAGAAAGAAAGTTGACAAGTCTTACTCGACAAACAAAAGTAGATGTCGATCCTAATTTTTTAAACAAACTTTATGCTCCAGCACCATACGATATTGAGTTTCAGCTAAATATCATGGCTAAGTATAATGAAGACGGAACGAAGATTCTGGAGCAGATTCTTCCTTTCTTTAAACCCGATGTTACAGTGTCCGTGAGGCTAATTGATAACTTTGACTTTTATCTTGATATACCTGTTATTTTAAACAGTGTGAGTTTTGAAGATGCATATGAAGCGGACTTCTTAACACGAAGAACTTTAATATGGACTCTTAATTTCACACTCAAAGGCTACTATTTTGGCCCCGTACAGAATAAGAAGATTATCAAATTTGTTGAGTCAAATCTCTACGATGATCTTCAAGATACAGTACGAGATTCAGCGCTTACAACACAGCCCGGTTTGACAGCAGGCGGCGTTGGAACTACGGACATCGCTGAAACTATTCCTTTCTCAGACATTAGTGTCGATGACGATTGGAAGTTTATTGTGCAGAGTGTGGAATGATGATTTATGACTACAGACAAAATAAGTGAATCTCTAGGACTTGATCCAATCGAAGGTGAACTCATCGAATCTCCAACGAAGGATATCGTTAAGGCTCCTTCTGAAGCGGAGAAAGACTTCGAGTATGCGAGAGATAACTTTTACAATATCATAGAAACTGGGACAGAAGCGCTTCAGCAAATGCTAGACGTAGCAAAAGCGTCTGAGCATCCTAGAGCATATGAAGTTGTCTCTACGCTAATGAAAACCCTTGTTGATGCAAACAAAGATCTTGTGTCGATGGGAGATAAGACTCGTAAAGAAGAAGCAAAACAAGAGAAGGCTGTGACAAACAACAATCTGTTTGTCGGAAGCACTGCTGATCTTCAAAAACTGATAAAGAACATGAAAGACGAAGATGCTGAAGACTGATAAGGGTTACTTAGGTAATACAAATCTAAAGGGAAAGAATGCTAGTATAGAATTCTCCCAAGATATGATTTCAGAGTATGTTAAATGCTCCAGAGATCCTATCTATTTCGTCGAAAAATATATCCAGATTGTTCATGTAGATCATGGATTGATTCCAATTGTATTATATGACTATCAGAAAGAGATTATAACGTCTATCACTGAAAATCGCCGTGTGGCGGTTAACACGAGCCGTCAGGCGGGTAAAACGACTACTGCAGTCGCTATTATTCTTTGGTACATTCTTTTCAATGACTATAAAACTGTCGCACTTCTTGCAAACAAAGGAGATGCGGCTAGAGAGATCTTGGCTCGAATTAAGATTGCATATGAAGCACTTCCAAAGTGGCTTCAACAAGGTGTTATCGAGTGGAACAAAGGATCTGTAGAGTTTGAGAATGGATGCAAGATTCTTGCTGGATCAACATCATCGAGCGCAATTCGAGGTAAGTCAGTTTCTTTTTTGTACATTGATGAGACAGCGTTTGTCGAAGGATGGGATGAATTCTTTAGTTCAGTTTATCCTACTATTTCGTCTGGTAACACGACAAAAATACTTCTTACTTCTACTCCCAATGGCCTGAATCATTTCTATAAAACTTGCAATGGTGCAATTGAAAACATTAACGGATATATATACGTAGAAGTCCCTTGGTATAATGTACCCGGTCGAGATGAAGAGTGGAAGACAGAAACTCTTCAAGGAATGGATTTTGACAAAGAAAAGTTTGCGCAAGAATATGAGTGTCAATTCTTAGGGAGTTCTGGTACTCTGATTGAAGGATCAAAGCTCAAACAGCTTGTATATAAGAGTCCAATTATGGAGGGAAATGGACTTTCAATATACAAAGAAGCTATAGAAGATCATGTTTATGTTTGCATCGCAGATGTTTCCAGAGGAAAAGGACTCGACTATTCCGCTTTCCAAGTAATTGATGTGACTTCTATGCCTTATGAGCAAGTTTGTACGTTTAGAGATAACACAGTCACTCCCATTAACTACGCTGAAATATTATATCGAGCATCAAGGCGATATCGAGATGCATATGTTTTAGTGGAAGTAAATGATATTGGTGGACAAGTAGCAGATCTATTACACTATGAGTTTGAAGTAGAATCCTTAATGTATACGGAAACTGCTGGAAGGGCAGGAAAGCGGATAAGCAGTGGATTTGGCGGGGCCGTTGAGCGGGGTATTCGTACTACAAAATCGGTGAAAACAATTGGATGTAATATGCTGAAACTTCTCATTGAGCAGGATCAGTTAGTAATAAATGATTTTGAATCTATTAGGGAGCTTTCAACTTTTTCTAGACGCCGCTCTTCTTATGAGGCTGAAGCGGGATGTCATGACGACCTTGTAATGTGTTTGGTTTTGTTCGGTTGGTTGACTGATCAAATGTTCTTTAAAGAGATCACAAATATAAATACAATGAACATGCTCAAAGAAAGAAACGAAGAAGAGTTGATGGAATCGTTATTGCCCATCGGCTTCAATTCCTACGATGACGACCATGACGACGATCAATCATTTAAGACATGGTTTAAGTACTAAGTAGCGAAAATTATAAATATATGATAAGGTAATTCGCAATTTCAACAAGGAGAAATGAGACATGGCATTTCAAGTAAGTCCCGGTGTCAATGTTAGCGAAATCGACTTAACGTCCGTTGTCCCAGCGGTAGCGGTCTCTGTCGGTGCTATCGCTGGCGTTTTTCGATGGGGCCCTGTGAACGAAAGGGTTCTGATTTCAAATGAGAAGCAACTGGTTAGCACTTTTGGTGAACCCACTTCTTATTTCAAAGATTCACAATATACGAGTCAGTGGCGTAACTACGAAACGTTTTTCACTGCATCAAACTTCCTCAACTACTCAAATGCTTTGTACGTAGTTCGTACAACTGGCGGTGATCGTGTTCAGGTTGCTACGATGGATTTTGCTGTTGCAGATTCATCTATTTCTGCAACAGGTGCCGATTTCGATACTAAGCTACAAGTAGGAGATGAGATTGAAGTATCTGGCTCTACTAGCAACGATGGTTACTACAGAGTAACTTCAATTCCTAGCTCAACTAAAATCATCGTAGAAGGCGTAACTTCTAATTACGCAATTGCTCAAGATCTCGCAGACGCAGGTACATTTGCTGAAGGTCCTGTAGTTGACAGTGCCGCTCGTGCCGCATTTTCAACTAATTTCCAAGCAAAGTATCAAGGTCGTCTTGGTAATAGTCTTGCTGTTTCTTACTGCTCAACTCAAGCAAATGGCACAAGTGCATTTGAAGCTGTTGATGCAGGCTACACAATTGCTATCACTCCGTTTGATTCTGTAAATCCTTCAGTCGTTTCTGGTTTTACAACTGAGACGGAAGCCCAAAACTTTGCTGATGTAGGCGATAATGTAATTCTGGAAGACGGAACAAATCTTAAGATCGAAAGTATTGCCGCTGTTCAAGTAGAAGATAACATTGGTGCTACTGCTCTGAACATCGTGAATAGCGATGCGAACGTGGTAGATTCTGTCACTGGCACTGGTTTTATTTTTACTACAGGTCCAGAAACAATTGCGTCTCCAACTCAAGACTTTACAGTTTTCCAGCCCGGCGAAACAATTGTTATTAGTGGTGCAACAGAAGCTGGTAACAACGGTACATTTACAGTCGTAAGTGCTGTAGATGATACTGGCGGATCAGGTAATTACATCTTGACTGTTTCTGGTGGAACGCTAACTGCTGATGCTGGTGACGCAAACGCAATCACAATTACTGGTGAGCCTAACGGATCTGTATACACGGCTACTGATACTTTCTTCATCAAGAATCACGGTCTGACAACAGGTGATGCTGTTCAGTATAACGTAGGTGGCGGTAATAACGATGCTATCGACGGTCTTGAAGACGGAACTGTGTACTACGCAATTGTAGTTGATACAAATAACTTCAAGCTGGCTACAACATACGAAAATGCTGAAGCAGGAACTGCAATCAATATCACTTCATTCGGTGGAGTCGATGGCGGCGTTACTCAAACGTTTGGTATCTCTGATAGCTGGTCAGCGAACGTCACGTTCGAAAATGTGTATACTGGAGCAACTACTTACGATTCTGGATTCAGCGTACAGTGGGCGGACGCAGGTCTTTTCCTCACTAAGCCAACTGCAAGCCACGTACACGTTGTTGTAAGAGATCTTGACGGATCAATTACTGGTGTAGTTAATCAGATCTTGGAAGTTTACGAAGACGTAAGCACTGTTCCAGGCGCTACAAAGTCAGATGGTTCAGTTAACTATCTTGCTGACGTACTTACTGATAAGTCAAACTACATTGCTTGCTCTAGCCCTTCAGCGCTTGTTGCAACTGCTACTTCTGAGCAACAATCACTAACTCTCGGTTACGACGGTGATGATGAAGCTAATATCAGCATCGGTAAAGTTGCTGAAGGTTATGATCTGTACAAAGATGCTTCTACAGTTGACATTGCACTTGTTATGCAAGGTAAAGCAAGAGGTACAACTCTGGGTAATTACATCACAAACAATATTGCAGAGTCTAGAAAAGACTGTGTTGCGTTTGTATCACCCGAAGAGTCTGACACAACAGTCAGTGCTGTAATTGACTTTGCAGGCACATTGACAGGAAGCACATACATGATCGTCGATACTGGATACAAGTATCAATACGATAAGTTCAACGATGTATATCGTTGGGTGCCTCTCAACGGCGATATCGCTGGTCTTTGTGCGAGAACAGACGAAGTTCGTGATCCTTGGTTCTCTCCTGCTGGATTGAATAGAGGTGTTATCAAGAATGTTGTGAAGCTGAGAATCAATCCTACTAAAGCAGAAAGAGACTTATTGTACGTAAATAATGTCAACCCTGTTGTCTCAGAGCCTGGCGCTGGAACAATTCTGTTTGGTGACAAGACGTTCGCTACGACTGCAAGCGCATTCGATAGAATCAATGTCCGAAGATTGTTCATTGTTCTTGAGAAGGCTATCTCGATTGCTTCTAAGTCATTGTTGTTCGAATTCAACGATGAGTTCACGAGAGCGCAGTTTAAGAATCTCGTGGAGCCCTTCTTACGTGAAGTACAGGGTCGTCGTGGAATTTACGACTTCAAGGTCGTGTGTGACGAAACTAACAATACCGCAGAAGTAATTGACGGTAATCAGTTTGTTGGAGACATCTTCATCAAGCCTGCTCGTGCGATCAATTTCATTCAGCTAAACTTCGTTGCTGTTAGAACTGGTGTAGAATTCGAAGAAATCGTTGGTTCAGTATAACAGATAAGGAGAAACGAAAATGGCTTTTAATATCAATGAAATTAGACAACAGATGACATTCGGGGGTGCGAGAGCATCCCTGTTTGAAGTCCGAATGGCTAACCCAATTAATACAACTGGGGACATTAAGCTGTCTTTCATGGCTAGAGCTACAACTCTCCCTGCATCGAATCTCGGAACTGTAATTGTTCCTTATTTCGGTCGCCAGGTTAAGTTCGCAGGAAACAGAACTTTTGAGCAGTGGTCAGTAACAGTCATGAATGATGAAGACTTCCTCGTAAGAAATGCTATGGAAGATTGGATGTCTAGCATCAACTCTCACGTAGGTAACTTGAATCTAGAGGCACCTGGTGTTAACTATAAGTCTCAGGCACAAGTCCTTCAGTACTCTAAGAGCGGATCTTTAATTCGTGAGTACAACTTCAATGGTATGTTCCCCGTTGCGCTTAGTGCAATCAACAACGATTGGGAATCTGAAGAAATTCAAACGTTTGAAGTTACATTCGAGTACGATTGGTGGAACGTTTCTGGCGGTGTCACTGGAGACGCTGGCACAAACGCCTAATCTTTATAGCTTGATTCCTAAGCAAAGGGAGGTTTCGGCCTCCCTTTTTGGTTTTTAGGTCTTATAAATAGTATGAGACTTTTATACTTTTCACTTAAAGGAACTTGTAATGGCAATTGAACTGTTTGGCTTTGAAATCAAAAGAAAGGAAGATGAAAACAAAAACATCACGTCTTTTGTTGAGCCTACCAATGATGACGGCGCTGTCAATATCGCCGTAACTGGATCAGTATCTAGCTCTTTCCTTGACTTGGACGGAGCCGCAAAGAGTGAAGCTGAACTTGTACAAAGATATCGCACTATGCTTCAGCAACCCGAAGTATCTCAAGCTGTAGATGATATTGTAAACGAAGCGATTTCAATCACTGATGACAAGAAAGTAGTTGATTGTATCACTGATGATGTGGACCTTCCCGATAATATTAAAAAGAAGATTCGAGAAGAATTTGACAATGTTATAAAACTGCTAGACTTTGGTAATACTGGATACGATACTTTTCAGAAGTGGTACGTCGATGGTAGAATCAACTATCATGTAATGATCGACGAAAAATCACCCAGAAAAGGAATTCAAGAACTTCGCTATATTGATCCAAGAAAAATTCGTAAAGTTCGTGAGTATGATAAAGCGCCTGCTGGTAGTGATCAAAATAAGTTTATTGTTAAGAAAATCAAGAACGAGTATTTCATCTATAACGAGCGTGGATTCAATAATTTAAACACGTCTCACGTTCAACAGTTTAGCGGCGGGGATATCAAGGGTCTAAAAATTGCAAAAGACTCTATCGTAAACGTCACGTCTGGCTTGCTAAACGAAAACGGAAATCTAGTACTATCTTATCTTCACAAAGCATACAAGCCTTTGAATCAGTTGAGAATGATGGAGGATGCTGTTGTTATCTATCGTATCTCACGAGCACCAGAGCGTCGAATCTTTTATATTGATGTGGGCAATCTCCCCAAATTGAAGGCTGAGCAACATCTACGTGATATGATGGTCAAGCATAAGAATCGTTTAGTCTACGATGCTGGAACTGGCGACATCAAAGATGATCGTAGACATATGGCCATGACAGATGATTTCTGGCTTCCAAGAAGAGAAGGTGGAAGGGGAACTGAAATCACAACATTGCCCGGTGGTCAGAATTTGGGCGAAATCGAAGATATTCTGTATTTCCAAAAGAGACTACTTAAAGCATTGAATGTCCCCATCACTAGAATGGAGTCTGAGGCTGGATTCTCGCTTGGACGTGCATCAGAAATCTCTAGAGATGAGGTGAAATTTTCTAAGTTTATCGCACGACTACGTTCAAGATTTGCAATTCTTTTTGATAAATTACTTGAAAAGCAATTGATTTTGAAGGGAATTGTTTCTGTTGAAGATTGGCCAGCAATTCAAGCAGCCCTTCGATACGATTTTGTAACTGATAATCATTTCTCAGAATTGAAACAGTCTGAAATTTTACAGAATCGCTTACAGCTTCTGAGAGACATCGATGAGTATCGTGGAACTTACTTCTCTAAAGATTGGGTACAGAAGCAAGTACTTTATATGTCTGAAGATGAAGTGGAAGAGATTAAGGATCAGATCGAACAAGAAAAGGCGGAAGAGCCTGAGGAAGAAGAAGATCTGAACATGGATTACACGCCAGAAGCTCCTGTCATTCCTGATCATGGAACTTTGACGGTGGATATAGAAGAGGATAATGAACTGAAAGAAGAAGATAGAAAATTGATTGAAAATTTTTCATCAATGATCGATCAACTTATAACAGAAGAAAGTGATAATGAATGAACTTGAACAAGTTAAACTTCTCAAAGCTGGTTTAAAGTTAGCCGAACATAAAATCAGCAAAGCAATAGACGAAAACAGACAGCCCCCGATTGTTGGGCCAATGGGTCGTCGTGGTCTTCAAGGTGAGCAAGGTGAAATCGGCCCTCAAGGATTAAAAGGAGAAAGGGGCGATCCCGGCCCTATGGGGTTGCAGGGCGAGCGTGGACTAAAGGGAGATACGGGTGAAAAAGGAGATACAGGAGGTGTTGGACCTCGTGGACGAGATGGTGAAAAGGGAGACCCCGGTCCGCAAGGCGAGAAAGGAATCCAAGGTGAGCAAGGAATACAAGGAGAGCGTGGTGAGACTGGAGAGCGTGGTTTACAAGGACCCAAGGGCGATAAGGGCGATAAAGGGGATATCGGAGAACGGGGCCAAAAAGGTGACAAAGGTGAACGTGGAGAACAGGGTCTCAAAGGAGAAAAAGGAGATCAAGGCTTAGCGGGTGAGCGTGGTGAAAAGGGAGATAAAGGTGAGAAAGGAGACAAGGGCGAGCAGGGTGAACCGGGCATCCAAGGCGTCAAAGGAGACACCGGCGAGAAGGGCGAGACGGGCCCAGCAGGAAAAGATGGGTCAGATTTCACAGAAGAGTTCGCTCAGTTTTCTCAATCGCTAACGGAATCTATAAGTACAAGTAAGTCTGAATTCGAAGAGTTTACTAAGAATACCCTTGCTGAGATATCAGCATTTGAGACTAGACTGAATAAAGATCTTGACACTAACGTAGAAACAAATACAAAAAAGATAGAAGAATTAACTCGACAGTTTGATCAATTTAAGCAAAGAGTTAATCAACAAATGGGACAGTGGGCTTCTTCCGCAGGTGGTGGTTCTGTCCGAATCTTAGACAATGATGATGTAGAATTTCAAAAAGTGCATGAAGTCGAAGGAGAGTCAGTCCTCATCTTTGACGCAAGTAAGCAAAAATTCGTATCAGAGTCATTCACAGATATCGTAGAGAGACTAAAAGTGGGTGTAGAAAAGCAATACGACAAGCTAATAGATGTTGAAGGAGACTTCACTTATGTAGGTGAAGCAGAGCCGGGTTCTACTCGTGACTCTGCGTCTTGGAGAATCAAGCGTGTTTATGAACTAGGAGATGATCTTGAAGTGATTTGGGCAGACAATACCGCTGAATTCACGAAGACTTGGGATGATAGAGCGACTTACGAATATAGCTAATTTTATAAATAGTATAGAACAACAACCCGTTTATAATCGGAGGATTAAATGGCTATCATTACTTCTGGTGGTGATCTATCAAGAACAGAATTACAGATAGATGCCGCAACAAGAGACATTTCACTAGCACTAGCCGGAGGTCTTTCTCCAGACGGTGTTACTCTTCAGGCAATGTACTCATATCTCAAGAAGGTGTGGCGAGTACGAAACTTTACAATTGGCGTAACTTCTGGAGCGTCCGGTCAAGCTGATCTTGTACTCGATCAAGCCGCTGGCCCTTCTTCGGAAGAAATTCTGCCAGGAATGACTGTCATAGTCGCTTCTGGTTCTGGTGTTCTTTTAGACGCCACTGAAGTTGCTAGTGTTAGCGGAACAACAGTAACACTAAACAAAAATATTGATACAACCTTTACTGGCACAGATACAGTAACGTTTATCAACCATCTGATCGAATATCCTTTCCCGCTCGTGGCAATTACTCCAGAGCAGTTTGAATTTTCGTTTGATTGGACTCCAAACTCAGATGCAACACGAAAGTTGATTCGTACTGCTGGATGGAGAGAGATCACAACTACTGGTACTGTACTTGCTGAGTATGTGGGAGTTATCTCACTGGGTACTGTTGATGGTAAAGCGATCACAAATATCACTGCAACCGATATTTCCTTCTCTGGTGCTGATATCACATCAACGGGAGAAAACTTTGGTATTTTTGTGGCAGGAGACACGATCACTGTTAGCGGTAGCGCAAACGGAAATGATGGTACATATGTTGTAACTAACGTCACTTCAGACGGTGCTGGTGGTACTGCTGACGTACTTACAGTTAAAGATTACATTTCAGACACAGCAACATCATTCACCGCAGAAACTGTTGGTGCTTCCGTTACAATTGGCGGCGGTGACACTGTTTACTACGCATTCCGTCCCGCTCTCAGAAAAGCTGGACTTGTTATCACGGCTACTAATACAATTACAGGTGCGGCTGGAGATTTTGATTCGTTCTCTAATGGAGATATCATCGTCATTTCTGGAACATCGGGTGGAACGAATGACGGCCAATTTACAATTGCTACAGCCGCTAGTAACAACATTGTATTGACGGGAACACCGTTGACTAACACAACTGAAGCTGATGTTGTTAATATTCGAAATATTAATTACGGAACGACTGCTGACTTTACATATGCTGGTGCCGTAAACGAAGCAATTCAAACGTTTGATGGAACTACGGATAACAGAACTAACGAACTTTCTCTCTTCGTTCGTGAAGAAGGTAAGACGTTTGGTAAGTCAGACTCAGTGTCGATTGGTATCGCATCTGGTGCGGCTGTAAACTATCAGGTATTCCGATTCCCACTTGCGGAGTTGAGAGATCTTGATTATACAATTTCTGACAAGGTTATCGAAGCCGCTGATGGTGCTAACGAAAAGTATGATGTTGCGGCTGGTAATGGTCCAGAGATCAACTATCTCGCCGCTGACGTTTCTTCCGCTACACTCTACTCTGGTGGAGTTGATCTTAACACATCCAGAAACTTTGGTGTAACGATCAGTGCGGAGAATGGCACTGGAACTGGCAATCTTACACTTCAAGAGCTATATTCTTGGGTTAAGTATCGTCTACGTAGAACAACTAACGTCGATGACGAAGGTGCGGATTCAATCGTTCAGGTTGGTAAGACTTCTGACGAATTGTTGACATTCGTTGGACCAACTCTACAGACATTGCTTGTAGAACACGCTGACGGCGCTACAAACGATGCTGGTGTTGCTATCATTAACTTCTCTAGTGGAGATATTGGTAACTTAGCATTCCGATACACTGGTGGTGGTGGATCGCTAGAACTCTTCCCGAAGATTGCTTCTGGTACGATCTCATTCAACGACAACTTAATTAACGATAGCGAACCTTCGTTTACAGTCTACTATGAGTATACTCGTGAGTTTGATGTTACGGCACTTTCCGTCACATCTGCTTCAGGTCAAACTGCTACAATTACAGACGGTGGTACTAATAATATGCCAGAAGTGACAGTCGGAGACTATCTTGACTTCTCTGGATTCACTAATGCTGGAAACAATGGAGTTTGGGAAGTTACTGGAAGCATCGTAGCTGGTAGTGCGGCTGATACAACTGCATCCTTTGCGGCAACTAAGTTAGATGACGATAATCCAAATGGAGCGGTCACTAACGAAGCTCAAACTACTGGAACTGAAAACTTCCGTTTTAATCCTGTTAACTCGCCTGATGCGATTATTGTACTTCAAGCAAATGGTACAAGTGAAATATCAGGCTCTGGTTCTGGAAGCATCAATGCTAATGGATTCGCATTCGACTACGCTTTCACTGGTGACACGACTCCCAACTCTGCAAACGGAGAAGAAAATCGACTTTCTGATACTGCGGTAAATACAGTAATTAGAGCAGTTGGTACTGATACAGCACAGTGGGTATCAACGCCCTTCATAATTAACGAAGGTAACGCTAATAATATTACTGTGGTAGCGCCTCTCGAAAGAAACTATGCTCCATAAATAACTTTGACGGGGGAGCTAGTCTCCCCCATTTAACCTTTACGAGGATTTATTATGAGAATCAACATTCAAGTTGCCGCAGACATTCTTGCATTGACGGAAGATGAGCTACTTATGGAAGCTCAGCAGGTCGATGAACTCACTGCGCATTTCGTTCCCCCCACAGATATGATCTATAACGATGACGGAACCGTTCGCTTTGTCGATGATGGGGATTCTGAGTCTACGTGGGAGTTTGAGATGGATGAAGTTCTTGCGCATAAAAAAGTGCTTGACGAAAAGAAAGAAACTGAGCGAGATGCTAAAATCCGTAAAGCTGTAAGAGAAGCAAACGAAGAAATGATCGAGGGCTAAATGGCAGTTCCATCATACGGTACAGACATTGTTACACTAGACGGCTCAGTCTATACTGCGACAGGTGGAACTTCTCTTGTTGTCAATGATTATGCCGCTGTTGGCGGAGGACAGGCTGGTCTTAACGAAGAAACAGATTACTATCTAATTGGAACAGAATGTATTTCTAAAAACGCATTTGGTAACGGTTCTCAAGAAAAGGGTATTGTTGACGATACAAATGCGGGTGGAAATATTGCGACAACACTCGCATCAGGTAATAATCCTGGCGGTAATCAGTACGTGTATATTTGGATGTTCTTTAATGCTCCTGCCTCGTTAGCTACAGCGGTATTGCCCCTCAACCAACGAGGTGGACTACACGCAATCATTGGGCCGAATACAAATAACTATAACGCATATTCCGTTTCCGGCTCAGATTTACAGGACTATGGTGCTGACTGGGTTTGTGGATCTATTGACGTTAATGTTACTCCCGCAAATGGTCTTGCGCTAACCACCGTCGGAAATGGCGCAGGAGGAAACTATAGTGTTTTCGGCGCAGGAGCAAGCATTCCCACACAAGGCCCGACGAAAGGTGCTCCTTTTGCGATTGAAGGTATTCGAAGAGGTGCATACATTGATGCTGTAGAAGGCGAAACGGCCAACCCAGTTACTTTTGCGGGCTTAGAGGGATTTGACGGTGGTGACAACATCAATGGTCGCTTAGGTGTTTTTACTGAACGAAGAGGCGTATACATTCTAAACACTGAAGTAAGACTAGGAAGTTCAACTCAGCTTTGTTTTATGCGTGATACATCTGGTGTTACTATTCGAAGACAAAATGATGCTACACCTTGGTATTCAAATACTGAAACCGACGGCGGAAAACATAGAATACAAATACTCAATTCTTCTTCTGATATTGAATGGGAAAATGTAACTATTCTTGAAGATGCGATTGATATTCTTATTAATTCGACTGACAATCCTATCGTTAAGTTTACAGCTTGTTCTTTTTTTGGTGTTAGATTACTTCAGTGCGGTGGTGCGAACACAGAACTGACTCGTTGCACATTTGGAACAACTTCAGCGACGATTACATCTAATACAATGGCTGGAACAAACACTGAAGCAAGAGTTATTCAAAATGGTGCTACTATTACTTCTTGTACAGTTAATGGGACAAGCAACACGGCGGAAACATCCGGAATTGAAGTTAGTGGGACTAATGCTACAGATCTTTCTAAGATCACTAACTGTAACTTTACAGGAAATGGTAGAGCGCTATTACTTGGTCAAATTGCTGGTGGACAAGGAGATGTAACAGTCATATATGATGGGCATTCATTTACTCCAAACGCACAACTTGGATATAATGATGGAGCAGTTCAATCAGCAACTACAGGCCCGCAAGGAAATTCCGGTGCTGTTATTGAAGTTGAAGTTTTATCGGGAACAAATTTAATAATTTCTGTATCTAATACAAGTCAGATACCTTCAGTGTATAATACTGGAAGCGGTCAAGTCACTATTCAGGCAGATGTTTCGGTGTCAATATCAGGTGTATTAGGAAACTCCGAAGTATCGATAATGCAAAGCCCTTCTCCTTACAGTCAAAACGGAGCAACACGAACTACTTTGTTCAATGAAGACACTGTGGCTGCTGTAACAGGAACTGATATTGAATTCGTTACTGTACCTCAGGGTGCCGGTCCGGTATTGTTCATAGATAGTACGACAACAGATTTTACAAACATTACTGGATTAGCTGTTACAACGCCACCCCAAGTGATTCGTGTAACTCATAGAGATAATCTTGCTTTATTTGATGAGTTCGAGGTAGTTTCAATATCTGCAAATACTATCGGTGTGACTGCCGTTGGACAAAGCTCTATTAAGCAACAAGATCTGGTAGATTCGCCTGGTGAAACTGTTACTGTAGAAAAAGTAGATGCGACTTACACATTTAATGTGCCGTCAGGAACTGACATTGATGTGCTTATTTATAGAGTGGGTAGCTTACCTGTTTACTTATTAGAACAAACAATTACAACAGAAAATGCGTCTTTTCCTATTTCTCAGTCACTAGATAGAAATTACGATTCGTTTGAAGTGTAGTCGATATAAATAATTAAAATTAGAACAATTTTAGCGGGATAATTAAATGGCGCTCGGAGATAAAAGATTTACTAGAATTCCACCAGAGAGTACTGGTGATCGTGTATACATGATCCACACTGCCGAGATTGAGTTCGGAACGAACACTGGCGGAAATAGCATTGGATACAACTGGAAGATCGGCTCAATGTACACTGTCACAGGATTTGGGATGGTGCATCTTCACGGTGTTTATGATAAAGGTGACGGTACTGGCGTTCTTGCTGTTCACTACTCAAAAGCAAATAAATTTGAGAATAACGAGCCTAGCGTTGGTCAAACAATCGTCGATCCCGACGATGGCGGTGCTACTCGAATTGTGGGTGAAGTTGTTCGATTTTACGATGTCTATATTCCAGCACAAAATATCATGGGATATGACAATCCCGAATATGGGCTCGACATTGATCCATATGGATCAGCACTCGTAACACTAGCGGACGGTCGCCCAACTCTCGATGCGTTCGGTAAACTTCGCACAACAGGCGCAACTCACTTAGGTGAGTATGTTTACTCTAATATTGACGAACTCTTAGAAAACTTTTCGTTGACATATCTTAATACAGGCGCAAGGGCAAAACGAGAAGCAGATGTCTTTTTTAGTGATACTGGAAAGTACATTGAGCCAAGAGTAAAAGAACAACAAGACTTTGCGGCGGCTTCAAGCAAGACCTATCATCACTATATACCCGGCTCTGGTCATTTGTTCATGGGAACAATGTTGTTTAGTGATACTGGCAAAGTAAGTGCATTGCCTGCAACTAATTCAGGTACGGAAAGAAATTTTGGACTTTTTGACGCAGACAATGGATTTATGTTTCGTGTCGGCCCAACGGGTGTCCTTTATCTCGTAAGAAGATCAAGTGTATCTGGATCTGTTAAGAATTATATTTTAGCATCATCGGATACATCGGACGGATTCGATAACTTCAATGGCGACTTAATTAACGGCTCCAGAACATTGAGCAATCGTAGTCAGATGGACTTCGACTTATCAAAGGACAATATCTTCTGGCTTGATATTCAGTGGCATGGCGCAGGTCGAGTAAGATTTGGCACATTTAATGATGGTCAACGTCTCGTTATTCATGAATACTTCCACGGTAATCGCAACACAGAATCATTAAGTGCAACAGCATCACTTCCGGCTTGTCAACAACTGTACTACTACAGCGACAGCGAAATGCAAAATCATGCTGTTTATGGAGATGGGTCGGGAACAGACGGTAACTTTGGGCCGCTTCCTTCAGACCTTGTTCGTTTGGGCTTAACTTCGTCGAGACCAGAAGATGCTAACTACGTCTACATGAGAAGTTGGAGTTCATCTGTATGGACGGAAACAGATATCGATTTACAGTCACTAGGTCGTCCAAAAGTTTACACATCTGGGCACTTGGCTGTAGATGGTGCTGGATTCAGACCATTGTTTACTCTATCTCCAAAAGAATTGCTTGCTTCGGGTTCAGTAGATCATAGTCTTTTTGTTCCTACAAAGATCACTGCATATGCATATGATAATAATGTGGATACTGAGGGAGAGATTTCTGCGGGAGCAAATCGTGACGCAATTGTACACTTCCGAATAGGTAGAGATTGCGTTCATAGCGGCCACGATTTTCAAGACATCCCAGGCACTAACTTTCAAATTTCAACTGCTGGTACTTCATTCGAAGACACAAACTTATTGGGAAATACAAAGAACATCGAATTTGAAGATATGTTCAATGGGCAATTTACAGATATTCTCACAGATCGCTATATTAATCTACAAAACGGTGCTTGGAAAAATAGACCCGATGATGGTGGTGTAGCAGAACAAGTTATTTCTGATATCGACAATTCAATTGAAACGACAGGAGTGGGAGCGGCTGTTGATGCTGTAGGTAATAGCACTACGCTTTTACTTGACGATCAGACTGCGACAACTACGACAGTCGGAACAACCGCAATATATTCTACTACAATTGAAGTAGCAGACGCAACTGGATTTGTTATCGGTGGATCAGTAACCGTTCTTGATTCAAATAATACTCCATTGACATCTGACGGAACAAACATTCTTGATATCAATGGAAGCGTGTTGACGCTAACTAAGCCAATTCAGAACAAGGCAATTCCTGCGGCGACTACACTGACGCACATTAAGTTAATCGAAGGTGGTGCGATCAGCGGAACAAACATTCCCGCAAACACTGTAATTCGTTCAGTGGATAGTGGAACTCAAGTCACATTAAGTTCAGCAACAACCGGAACGTTCTCTGGCGCTGAAACGTTTACGATGACTCGACCACCAGTCGTTACGATTGATCCGACTGATGCTGAATGTAGACCAGAAACAAGTGATCGTTGGCTGTTAAGAGAACCACAAACAGCAACATTCCCATTGAATGAAAATACCGCAGATGGCGCATTGCATTGTCATAGTATCTCTTCTACTGGTATTGCAAATCCATTCCCAAGAACTGTTTTCATTAAGATTGTTAACTTGACGAAAGCGTATTTGTATCAAGATCGATTGCTTACGATTCCTGTGGATACAACTGATTTTGCTTTCGATCCTGCGTCAGTGAATCCTGTTATTCATGGATTTACAGGATCTCGCTCGACTTGGACTTTCTTTGCACACGAGCAAATTAAGGATATGCAAGATCCTAGAATTATGTTTAGCATTACTTGGAAAGAGATACTTCAGTAATGCCTTCGATTCATCAGTTTTATGGGACTCGATGGAATTGGCTTCCTGCTGATGAGGGTGGATACCCAAATCAAAAGGTTGCATTCGATGGGCCAACAAGAACGATATTTGTAGATGAAGGAGTGACAACGTTAGACGTAAAGACGGATTTGTATTCCGCTTGGAAAGAATGGAATATTGCATCGACGGAAGCACCCGATGCTAGAGTTTGGGATAAAGCATTTACTGCTGTTGGTGGTGACCCGATTACTGAAGATAGAGATCTTGGTGTCACATACTTTCTTGAGAATGGATGGAGGATACAGCCCTTTGCTTCAAAGTCATCATATACATTGACGATTGAAGGAAACTTATATACACGAGAAGCGGGTCAGACTCCGTTTTACTTTGCGGAAGGTGTTTCTGTTTCGCTTGTAAGATCGAATATCGTTGATTTAATTACTGTAGAAGCTGTTGGTGTGAGTTTGACAGATCAGGATATTACGAACATTGCAAATGCTGCCGCAGATCAAGTTTGGGATGAGCAATTAAATTCGCATCAAACAGCAGGATCTACGGGTAAAAAGCTGAAAGATAACTTAAAGCGTAACTCGTATATCGCCAGAATATGAGTTTATTATAAATAATATACTACAGGAGAAATAATTATGGATAATACTACATTAGATTTAGTGAGACAGGCTATTAACTCCAAGCCAGACGAATTTAAAGATACGTTTAACGATATCATGACTAACAAAGTTGCAAATGCAGTCGATATGAAATATGACGAAATGTTTGCTTCCGCTTCAGAGGAAGAGTCCTTTGAAGAGTCAGAGATGGATGACGTAGAACAAGAAATGGAAATCGAAGGAGAGTAAGGTATGAGAACCTTGCAAGACATCATACAGGAAGCTGTTGATAAGCCTCGTTCAGAAGACGAACAGCGTTTTATCGACAAGCATATTGTAGATAAAAAAGATCATCCAGAAGCTGAAGAAAGTCAATTCACTTCTAAGTCTAAAAAGGCTAAGCGCCGGGCAGACAGAGAAGAGGGTAATGACGCTGCAGTTTACGAAGAGCGTTTGCTTGGATTCTCTAATTTTATTTCTTTAGAGGAGTCAGTCAAACCCGGTAAGATGACCTTGCAAGATGGCTCTTCCGTAATGATTGGCAAAGAAGATGCCTCGGCAATCAAATCTGTAATGGGATCTATGAGTGGATCTAGCAAGAAAAAGATGCACGAAAAGATGATGAAGAATAAGAAAGGATTTGAGGAGATTGTAAAATTTGCTAGGGAGGCTGCTTAATGCCTAGCGTAGTCAAGCCATTAAGTCCAGCAGAAGATATCGCAAGCGGAGTCTCTGGAGCGGCCAGTGATATCAGCTTGGCTACTTTGGTTTCAGTAACAAACATGGATCCAGCACCAGCGCTGGTTATTATAGTGGAAACTGGAAACGGCATATACGTTAGTCCAAATGGAACTGTTTTTATCGAAAAAGAGCCTGCTCAAACTTTGGATGCTCCAGCCGCCACTACAGTTGTTTGGGCCAGTGCGATTGCATATAGAGCATAAGGATAATAATAAATGTCACTACTCATAAAAGAAATTGTTGAAGAAGTTCAATATATCACGGAAGAAAACGAGTCTGGTGGTAAGACGTATTTCGTCGAAGGTGTTATCATGCAAGGTAACATCAAGAATAGAAACGGGCGCATTTATCCTTCTGAAGTTTTGTTTAACGAAACGAATCGTTATATCAAAAATTACGTAGAAAAGAATCGTGCATACGGTGAGTTAGGACATCCCGCTGGTCCCACAATCAATTTGGATCGTGTGTCTCACATGTTCACCGAGTTGCGAACAGAAGGTGACAATGTAGTTGGTCGAGCAAAAGTCATGGGAACTCCGATGGGCGAGATTGTTAAAAGTCTCATCGACGAAGGCGCTGTAATCGGAATTTCTTCTCGTGGAATGGGCTCGCTTAAGCAAAATAAAAGTGGCATCATGGAAGTCCAAAAGGATTTCATGCTTGCTACAGCAGGTGATATCGTTGCTGATCCATCTGCGCCAGATGCATTTGTCAAAGGTGTAATGGAAGGAGTTGATTGGGTATATGACATAGCTTCCTCTACATGGGAGAGAGCTAATGCTTTTGATCAAATTGAACAAGAAATTAAAGAAACTGCGAAAGTGTCTAGCAAAGATTTAGAAGCTAAGGCCGGCGTCATGTTCGAAAGATTTCTATCATCTTTAACAAAGATATAGTTTTTATAAATAATAGATAAACTATAACTAATAGTAAGGAGAATTCATATGAGTGAACAATACATTGAAGACGCTGATCTTATCAACGAGATCAAAGCTGATGGTGAGGATTCTGAATCTGCTGATCCCGTAGCTCCTGCTGGTGGCACTGGTGTTAAGCGTAAAGCTGACAAGCACCAAGGCGACATGAAGGCAGACGAGATCGAAGACGATGTAAAAACTCCCCAAGGCAAGGAAGGCGTAAAAGCCGCTCCACGTCATGCAGACAAGAAGAGCATGAAAGAGTCTATCGAAGGTATTTTCGAAGGTTCAGATCTTTCAGAAGATTTCAAGCAACGCACTGTTGCTATCTTTGAAGCTGCAGTACAAGAAAAAGTTGTTGCTGTTCAAGAAGAACTTGAAGCTAAGTTTGAGCAAGATCTTGAAGAGCAAGTCCATCAAGCAGTTAACGATGTAGTCGAGAAAGTTGATGCATATCTCGATTATGTAGTTGAGTCTTGGATGAGCGAAAACGAACTTCAGGTTGAAAGCGGTATCAAGCTTGAAGTTGCGGAATCATTGATGGATGGTCTTAAGGCTTTGGCCTCTGAGCATAACCTCAATATTGATCAAGAAGAAATTGATCGTGTTGCGGAAATAGAAGCCAAGCTCAAAGAGCAGACCGAAGAATACAATGAAATTTTCGAGCAGTTACTTGAAGCTCGAAATGAAAAAGAATCTCTTGAGCGTGACATTGCGTTTAAGCAGGTTGTTGAAGGACTGACTGATACACAAGCTGAAAGGCTCCGTGTTCTTTCAGAAGGAGTCTCTTACGAATCAGTAGAAGAATTTACTCAGAAGATCGAAGTTATTCGTGATCAGTTTGTTTCTGAGTCTGTAGCTCAACCTGTTTCTGAGGAAGAATCCGATGATCTTCTGCAAGAAGAGACAGAAGAAAAGGCCTACACTGATCCTTCGGTTTCGGCTTACGTAGAGTCTCTCAGCCGCTTTGCAGCTAAGAACTGATTTTTATAAATAGTAATAGACAAAATCTCAATAAGGAGAACAACTATGAGAAATGAAGAATTACTTCAAAAGTGGAAGCCAGTTCTGGAGCATGAAGCTCTTCCTGCAATTGGCAACTCCCACAAGCAGGCAGTAACTGCTACTCTTTTGGAAAACACAGAAAACGCCATTCGTGAAGAAGGCGGCGCTACTATGTCTCTCATGGAAGCACCTGCTACTTCTGACGGAAACGTATTCGGTTCTGGTGCCAACCGTGGTACTTACGATCCCGTATTGATCTCTCTCGTTCGTCGTGCAATGCCTAACCTCATCGCATATGACATCGCTGGCGTTCAGCCTATGACTGGTCCTACTGGACTGATCTTCGCTATGCGTTCAGAGTACGAGACAGACGCCGCTGGCAATGATCGTAACGTAGAAGCAATGTACAACGAAGCTGATACTGATTTCTCTGGAAACGGTGCTGCAGACGGTGTACAGGGTAATGCTACAGGTACTGCTGGATCTGATGACATCGCTAACACTGGAACTGGTATGACTACTGCTCAAGCTGAAGCTCTGGGTGATGGTGCTGGTACTAACTTTGCTGAAATGTCTTTTGCAATCGAGAAGGTTTCAGTAACTGCTAAGTCACGTGCGTTGAAAGCTGAGTACACTTCTGAACTCGCTCAAGATCTGAAAGCAATCCACGGTCTTGACGCTGAGCAAGAGCTTGCTAACATGCTCTCTGCTGAGTTGCTTGCTGAAATCAACCGTGAAGTTGTACGCACAATCTACTCTTCTGCTGTAACTGGTTCCGCAGACACTGCATCCGCTGGTACTTTCAACTTGGACGTTGATGCTAACGGTCGTTGGTCAGTAGAGAAGTTCAAGGGCTTGATGTTCCAAATCGAGAAAGAAGCAAACGCAATTGCCAAGGCGACTCGTCGTGGTAAGGGCAACATCATCGTTTGTTCTTCAGACGTTGCTTCTGCTCTTCAGATGGCTGGCGTTCTGGATTACACTCCTGCTCTTAACGCTAACAACCTGAACCCCGATGACACTGGCAATACATTCGCTGGTGTACTGAACGGACGTTTCCGTGTATACGTCGATCCGTATGCAGGTTCTAACTACATGGTAGTAGGCTACAAGGGTGCAAGCGCATTTGACGCTGGTATCTTCTACTGCCCATATGTTCCTCTGCAGATGGTTCGTGCAGTCGGTGAGAACAGCTTCCAATCTAAGCTGGGCTTCAAGACTCGCTACGGTATGGTTGCTAATCCCTTCGCTGAAGGTACCAACCAAGCGTATGGTGTTATTAGTAATAATAGCAACGTTTACTATCGTCGTAGCTTGGTCACCAACTTGCTATAATAAAAAGATCCGTCTTAACGGACACTTTGAGGGAGGCTCCGGCCTCCCTTTTTTTTGCTTATAAATAGTAGATACAACAACACTTGAGACTTTAGAAATATGGCTACTTCTAATTTTCTATCACCAATTGAGTTTAGACTTGTAATTGATAGATTACCCGAGACTCGTTTTTATGTGCAGTCAGTAAATCTACCTGGCTTCAACACGAGTCCTGCGGCCACAGGAACTCCGTTTAAGACGCTCCCCTTTCCAAGTGTAAAGCTTGAATACGATGATCTCGTTGTGAGTGTGATAGCAGATGAAGATCTCAAAGCATTCCGAGAAGTTTCAGATTGGCTTATATCGCTGACATTCCCCAAAGAGTATAAGCAGTACGATGATCTACAGCAGTCTCCGCAGTCGACCCTTTCCGACATGTCTCTAGTAATACTTGATAGCACAAAGAATGCTAACATCACAATCAACTTTATTAACGTGTTTCCGGTATCAATAAGCGGTATACAGATGGATACGAGAAACGCAGATGTAACTCCGCCCACATTTGACGTTTCGTTTAGGTATGATTCATATAATATTGTAGTGTAAACTTTTTTGTGTTATAATTGATACTATTTAAGTTATTAGGTATGGAGAAGTGAATGAAGATTGAAGATATTGTTCGTGAATGGGAAGGCGACTGCGAAATTGATATGACTAACATTGCATATGAAAGCGCATCAATTCCCAAGCTACATAATAAGTACTTCAAGATTTATATGGGAGAAGGATACATTCTCAAGAAGCTTAAAGCCGATCATAAGCAGTTGCTCAAACTCAAAACAGAGTACTACAAGGGTGAACTGAGTTCCGAAGAATTAAACGAGTACGGTTGGGACCCTCAGCCATTGAAAATTCTTCGTCAAGATATTCCGACATATCTGGATTCAGATTCCGAAATAATCGAGCATTCTTTGAAGATTGGAAGACAAGATCAGAAGATTGAATATCTAGAGTCCATAATAAAAATGATCAATAATCGTGGCTATCAGCTAAAGACGATTCTTGATTACGAAAGATTTAAGAGTGGAATGAATTGATAAAAGAAACTGTCAGAGTCGAAAAAGTAGATGACGTATATGTCCGTGTAGTCGCTGAACCAGGCGTCAAGATGGAGATGTCTGAGTACTTTACCTTTTTTGTTCCCGGCTACAAATTTATGCCCGCATATAAGTCTAGGGTTTGGGACGGAAAGATTAGACTCTTGAATACAATGACGGGAATCATCTATGGTGGTCTTGTTGCATACATAGCAAAGTTTTGCATGAACAGATCTTACGATTGTATCATTGACGAAGCACTTTATCCCGAGGTGAACGTAGATCCAGAAGAAGCATACAATATTGCGGAATACTTCAAATCAACGTTTATTCCTAGAGACTATCAGAATGATGCTGTTGTACATGCGCTCAAGAAAAATAGAGCGCTTTTACTCTCTCCTACAGCGTCCGGTAAGTCTTTCATTATCTACTTGCTGACACGCATTCGTATGGCTGATGATCTTAGAACTCTGATTATTGTTCCCACAACATCGTTAGTCGATCAAATGGCATCAGACTTTATTGAGTATAACAATGGAGAAAAGCTAGACATCCACAAAATTCGTGGTGGTGCTGACAAAAACGTAGACGCAAAAGTCGTAATATCAACTTGGCAGTCAATTTACAAACTAGACAAGTCTTGGTTTGATAAGTTTGACATGGTGATTGGTGACGAAGCGCATTTGTTTAAGGCCAAGTCTTTGACCAAGATTCTTGAGAAGATGCCCAACTGTAAATACCGCTATGGGTTTACTGGAACTCTCGACGGAACTCAAACGCACAAACTTGTGCTAGAAGGAGTGTTTGGCCCCGTATACGAAGTCACTACTACTAAGAAGCTAATGGATGACAACACGCTAGCGAATCTAAAAATTGTTGGACTTGTTTTAAAGTATCCTCTTGAAACGTGTGATCTTAATAAAGGTAGATCATATCAAGATGAAATAGATTGGATCGTAACAAATGACGCAAGAAATAAATACATTCGAAATCTAGCACACTCTATAAAGGGCAACACGCTGATTCTTTTTCAGTTTGTTGAAAAGCATGGAAAGATTTTACACAAGATGCTCGATAGCGAAGAGCATAGCGTTCACTTTGTTCATGGCGGAGTGAATACAGAAGAACGGGAAGAAGTACGAAGGATAACAGAAGAAACAGATAACAACATTATCTTGGCTTCGTATGGTACATTTTCTACCGGTATAAATATTAAGAAGCTAGATAATGTTATATTTGCATCACCGTCCAAGTCAAAAATCAGAAATCTACAATCTATTGGAAGAGGTCTGAGAAAAGGAAACGGCAAAACAAAAGCAACTCTTTATGATATTGTCGATGATCTTAGATATAAAAGTCATGTGAACTTTGCATTTAGACACTTTGCTGAAAGAGTCAAAATTTACAACGATGAAAGTTTTCAATACAAGATTTACGATATTGATATAAAGGAGTAGTCATGAATTTAATGCACATCAAGCTTCGGTCTGGAGAAGAACTCGTTGCAGACATTATCAATCAAAAGATTGCAGACGAAGAAGGACCAGCATGTCTTTTGCTCAGCAAGCCTGTTCAAGTAATTCCTACAGGGAACGGTATCTCTGCACGAGAGTGGCTTTATTTCTCAGAGACAAACGAAGTTTGGTTGTCCGTCAATGATATGATGTATATCAACGAAGCCAATGAAGATGCAATTGAATTCTACGATAGAATTGTTCTAATGAGAGAAGACCATGAGTCTGCAAAAAAGCATGAGCGTCTCGATGATATGGATATGGATGATATTCGTGAACTCTTCGACACCTTGGTAGAGTCAAAGAACTCTATAAAACATTAATATTTTTTCCTGCGTTAACAGGATTATACTGAACATATAAGCATCTGTCAATAGAAAATTAAAACTTTTTGCTATTGACTCAACACTATTTTTCCCGTATACTGTGTAAAAATGTCAGAGGTATAACATGTCTAAAAATTATGTAAATAACGCTGAGTTCCTTGAAGCGATAATCTCGTATAAAGAGGTTTGTAGAAAAGCAGAAAGCGAAGGAAAAAACAAGCCTCAGATTCCTAATTATATCGGAGATTGTATTTTACAGATCTCAAGAAGACTATCAAGCAAGCCTAATTTTGCTGGCTACTCGTATAAAGATGAGATGATCTCTGACGGCCTTGAAAACGCAGTACAAGCGCTCGACAACTTTGATCCAAACAAATCGAAGAATCCCTTTGCATACTTTACGCAAATTATCTGGTTCGCATTCCTTCGACGAATTGAAAAGGAAAAGAAGCAACTCTATATCAAACACAAAGTCATTGAGCATTCAATCATGACCGACAGTGTAGTCGATTCAGATGGATCTGATGATACATTTGACATGACGAATACTGAGTTTGCGAACGACTACATGAACGATTTCGTAAAAACATACGAAAAGAAAATTGATGAAAAGAAAAAAGCACAAGCCAAGAATAAGAAGAGTGTAGACTTAAGTGAATTCATAGGATAGGAGTTTCTATGCAGATTGCCATTCTAAATGACACACATTGGGGTGCTCGTAATGACTCTAAAGCCTTTGCCGATTACTTTCATCGATTCTATGATGAGGTGTTCTTTCCTTATCTAATCGAAAACAATATCAAGACTATTTTTCACTTGGGAGATGTCTTTGATCGACGTAAGTATGTGAACTTTGTTACAGCCGCAAATTTTGAAAAGCATTTCATTCGTCCTTGTGCGGAGAACGATATCGAACTGTATATGATTGCTGGAAATCATGATACGTTCTATAAAAATACGAACGAAGTCAATAGCATTCGACAGCTATATCAAAACACAGCGTATGATAACATTCATCTATATTGGCAAGATCCTGTGGAGGTAGATTTAGACGGATGTAAAATTCTGCTCTCTCCGTGGATTTGTGCAGATAATGAAGAGTCTACAATGAAAGCACTTGAAGACACGTCTGCTCAAGTTGTTATGGGACACTTTGAAATCGCTGGCTATGAAATGATGAGAGGTATGTTGTGCGAGCATGGCCTCAATAAAGATATCTTTAGAAAGTTTGACTCCGTTTATTCTGGTCACTTTCATCATCCGTCTTCTCATGGAAACATTACGTATCTGGGTGCTCAATATGAGATGACCTGGTCAGACTACGATCAAGTCCGTGGGTTTAGTGTTTTTGATACAGACACCCGTGAGATGAGCTACGTCAAGAATCCTCTCAAGATGTTTCATAAGCTATTCTATGACGATACAGACATGACGATGGAAGATGTTGCGGCTCTCGACTTTAATGACTTGACAAACACGTATATAAAAGTTATAGTACAGACTAAGAGCAATCCATACTTTTTCGACATGTATTTGGATAAGATTCAAGAAGTAGGGCCTGCTGATATTAAAGTAGTTGAAGATCACAAGAACTTGGACGGCATCGATGAAGACGAACTTGTTGATGAGGCTCAAGATACGTTAACTATCTTGAAGAACTATATTGACAATATTGATGTGAACGGCAAGAAAGAAAAAATCGAAAAGCTTTTGGGTGAATTGTATCATGAGGCGATAAGCATCGAATGAGTAAAAAGTATATTCATGTAAATCAGCATAAAATTCGTGCAAACAAAAAGCATGGAACTGATGAGCCTGTGATCACAATCAAAGAAGGCCGAAGTAACACATATTGTCATGAAGTCAAAATTCATGGTGAATCGGTAGTGCGATACGGAGGAAGCGACAAGCCTATTCTTTCGTGTGGTGCTCGTGTTGTTATTGAGACTGAAGCTGACATTGAGATTATTAGATGATAGTATTCAAAACCGTTAGATGGAAGAATTTTCTATCTACAGGGAATGTATGGACGGAAGTCCAACTCAACAAGAATAAATCTACTCTTGTTGTGGGTGAGAACGGAGCGGGTAAGTCTACAATGCTAGACGCCATCTGCTTTGCTCTTTATGGCAAACCCTTTAGAAAGATCAACAAGCCTCAGTTGATGAACAGCATCAACAAAAAGGGACTTGAGACCGAGATTGAATTTACTAACAAGGGTAAAACATATCTTGTTCGTCGTGGTATCAAGCCAGCGATCTTTGAAATTTACTGTGATGGAAAGCTACTTAATCAAGACGCTGCAGCCAGAGATTATCAAGCGTATCTTGAAGATACGATTCTGAAGCTCAGTTACAAGTCTTTTGGACAGGTCGTTGTACTTGGATCTTCTACGTTTATTCCTTTCATGCAACTAAGTGCAAAAGATCGACGTGAGGTCATTGAGGATCTTCTTGATATTCAAATCTTCACTACGATGAACACGTTACTCAAAGAACATGTTTCTACAAACAAGAGTGGTATTGATGAAAACAAGTATCAGATTTCACTTGTAGAGAACAAGATTGACTCCGCAAAAGATCACAACGAGTCTATTCGCAAGTTGCATGAAAATAAAATTGACGATCTAAAGGAAAAGATCAAAGAACAAGTGTCGCAGGTTGAGGAACAGCGGGAACTAGCCGATACAATCGATGTTGAGATACAGTCACTTCTAGGATCAATATCTGACAAGGATAGCATTAAGAAAAAGCTAAAGAATGCTCAAAACATTGATCAAGATCTAAAAAACAAGTTACGGACGTTGGTGAAAGATATCTCTTTCTATGAGAATCATGATGAATGTCCTACTTGTCAGCAAGACATTGATTCAGACTTTAAAGAAAGTCATGTCGGTGTGCAAAATAAGAAGCGTATTGAACTCGAAAATGGCTTAGATTCTTTACAAGAAAAGTTAGACGAACTCAACAAGCGTATCGATGAGATATCAGATATTGAAGATGATATTAATAAAAAGCATTTGTTAATGAGAGAACATGTTGCGAATCAAAAATTTGCAATGAACTCGCTAAAAGGAATAAAAAATGATTTGGAGTCAGCAGAAAAAGAGGCTGAAGAAATTGACACTACGACTATCGAAGCCATGCAGGACGAACTCAATGAAAAGATTGCAGAACAACAGGAGCTAATGGACAAGAGAGAAGTCTTGGCAATCGTTAGTACAATGCTCAAGGATGGTGGCATTAAGACAAGGATTATCAAGCAGTATGTTCCAATCATGAACAAACTGATAAATAAGTACCTTGCTGCGATGGACTTTTTTGTTCAGTTTGAACTTGATGAAAGCTTTAACGAAACAATTAAGAGTCGATTCCGTGACGAGTTTTCTTACGCTTCTTTTTCTGAGGGTGAAAAACTTAGAATTGATCTGTCTTTGATGTTTACTTGGAGAGCGGTGTCTAAATTGAGAAACTCAGTAAGTACGAATCTACTAGTTATGGATGAGATCATGGATTCATCGCTGGATAGCTCTGGAACAGATGAATTCCTAAAGATCATTAATGAGTTGACAGCAGACTCTAATGTGTTTATAATTAGCCACAAGAGTGAACAACTTTATGAAAAATTTGAAAACACCCTTCGCTTTGAGAAGGTCAAGAACTTTAGTAGGTTAGTAGCATGAATGAATACAAGCCATATACAGTCGAGGATGTAATCAATGCGTCTAACGAAAATAGATTTAGTGTCATTAGTTGTTTTGCTGGCGGCGGTGGGAGTAGCACTGGATATCGTCTCGCTGGTGGAAAAGTTCTTTTAATCAACGAGTTTGTTGAAGAAGCGATTGCGTCATACAAGCAAAACTATACTGACACGAAAATCCTAGTTGATGATATTAAGAAGTATACTGGAGAAGATTTTCTTTCTCTTGCAAATATTAAAAAGGGTGAGCTTGATATCCTAGATGGATCGCCTCCTTGTTCTGCGTTTTCTGTTTCGGGTAAGCGTGAGAAAGGCTGGGCTGGTTACGTAAAAGACACACGCAAGTCTTACTTCGATGAGAATGGAGATATTGTTCACGAAGGTGAGATAGTCGTACAGGATGGAGTAAAGAAATACTCAGACAACAAGGTTCAAGAAGGTATTGAAGATCTGTTTTTAGAGTTTGTTCGGATTGCAAAAGATATTCAGCCAAAAGTGATCATCGCTGAGAACGTTAAGGGAATCACTATGGGCGAAGCAAAAGGTAAGCTTGTTGAGTTTATCAATGCATTTGAAGAAATTGGATACGAGGTTACGTATCAAGTGATGAATGCGGCTGATTATGGCACAGCACAGAATCGTGAGCGCACCATCTTTGTTTGTATTCGACAAGATGTATTTGATTCAATTGATATGAATGTGCTAACGATGAATCGAGTGTTTCCAGAGAGAACCTCTGATAAGATTCCTATGGAAAGCGCACTATCTGGTATTGAAAATGATCCAGAAGAGATCCAAATGTTGCTCGACTACGTACAAAGAACCTATCAGAAAAAGTTTATCGAGAACTTACCATTTCGACCACATAAGACACTGAACCCAAGTCAGCCTGAGTTCGCTGATTGGAATCCAACAGGATCGTGTTTTAATATGAAACGGCCTTCTCCCTATCATCCTTGTCCAACACTAACTCAGTTAGGTCAACAGATGACTACTTCCGGAGTGTTTCACTATGATTATAATCGTAAGTTTACGATACCAGAACTCAAGAGATTGATGGGATTGCCCGAGGACTATCAACTGACGGGAACCTTCAATCAGAAAGCGGAGCGAATTGGTCGAATGGTTGCTCCTAAGATGATGGCTGAACTTGCAAAGTCCGTCTATGAAAATGTGATAAAGCCTTACAATGCTTAGTCAACGAATACGAGAGCATAATGGCGAAAACTGCTATGATGATTCTTATCAGAGAGACGCATTAGTAAATCTGATTCACACAGATAATGAATTTCGAGAGTACATAAAAGCGCAGTTTAATATCACGGATGAAGCAAACACTAAGATATGCAAAGACCCGCTTGGCGATTACAAAGTAGATCTCGGCGTGAAGCAAAATGGTGAGTTGATCGGTCTGATAGAAGTCGATTACTATATCAAGTGGGATCCCGACTGGCCTGAGAACTATCGATGGTGTCACGCACTCGCAAGAAAGATTAAGTACTGGAAAGAAGAGGGACTACCCTACATAGGTTGTACACTTAACAAGCAAGGTGATAAAGCGCTCGTGAGTACAGATGAAATGCAAAGAAAGTATATGTGGACAATGAAGCGAAAGAAAGTTTATCTCAATAATGAATGGATAGACGATAAGTTTATAGAGATACCCTTACGAGTAGCAAAGAAGTTTGGTAACTGGACAGATGATGAACTGAGGAGAGTGAACAATGCCTGATTTTACCTTTGCACATAGAGACGAAGGATTCGATGATCATATCGACAAATCTATTCGTGGCTATAGTGTTTTACATGATGATATAGTGAATCTTAGTAGATACTTTGTTGAAGACGATACAAACGTAATTGATCTTGGTTGTTCAACAGGCAAGACTATTCATGCGATGATGAGACAAAACAACGAATTTGCTCCCAACGCAACATACGTGGGAATTGAGTATGCTGATGGATTTATTCCTGCTCTCGACGAACGTGAAAAGCAAATGCGTGAAGAGTTTGGTGGTGTCGAAGGAAAGGTTGAGTTTCATATTGGCGACATTCGCAACTATGATTTTGTGAATGCAAATCTAATCACTTCGATCTTCACCCTACAATTCATGCCCCCCACATCTCGTCGTGATGTACTCAAGAAGATTTACAATTCACTGAACAAGAATGGTGCGTTTATCTTTGCTGAGAAAACGGTTGCTCAAGATCCAAGACTACAAGAAATGATGACGTTTACATATTACGATTACAAGCGGGAAAACTTCTCAGACAAAGACATTTTGGACAAAGAACAAACTCTTCGAAATATGTTGAAGCCAATGACATGGAAAGAAATACAATCTGCTCTCGCTACGGCGGGATTTGGGTTTGACAAAATTCAACCGTTCTGGCAGAATCATTTATTTGTCGGAGCTATTGCCATCAAGTGATTTTTGTGATAAACTCTCTTTTAAATCTTGAAAAAAGGATTATATCTTATGCAATTTAGTGACAATACAATTTCAGTACTTAAAAATTTCTCTCAGATCAATCCCAGTATTATGTTTCGATCTGGAAGTGTCTTGAGAACTATCTCGCCCCAGAAGACAGTCATGGCTGCAGCCGAAATCGACGAATCATTCGAGAAGTCAGTCGGCGTATACAATCTCGGTCGTTTTCTGGCAACCCTTTCCTTGTTTGATGAGCCGGAGATTGCACTTGAGGAAACTCAGTTTGTCATCGGTGATGCGAAGAGTACTGTTAAGTATACGTACACTTCAGAGAACATGATTGTTTCTCCACCCGATAAGGATATTAATGTTCCTGATATTGTTGCTGACATCAACATCACTTGGGAAGAAATCAAGAAGGTTCGAGACGCTGCAGCTGTCCTTGGACTTCCTGAGATTTCTTTCTCTAGTTCTGGTCGAGGTGTCTTACTTTCAGCCGTCGATAGCAAAAACTCTACAGCGGATACTTTCAGCATTATCTCCGCACCCGACGAAACGTTTGAGCCATTTGATATGATTATCAAAACAGACTATCTCAAACTGCTGGAGCAAGACTACCAGGTAGCCCTTTCGACCAAGGGAATGGCACACTTCCGTTCTAATGGAGTCAACTACTGGATCGCAATCGAATCTCGGTAGCCTTGACTACTAGCTTTTCTTATGCTAGAATTGTGTCATTAATCTGCGGAGGATAGATATGGGAATGCTCTATGGTTCTATGCGTCATACATCAACAGGACGCAAGAAGAAAACTAATCACTGGAAAACTGCTCGGAAAACTAAAGCCCCGTTCGTAGAACTGAAAGCTGAACCAGTGTACTATAGAGAAACACCATACTATCCTTCAGCAGATTCCAAATCTTCCCACGAGGAATATTCCTCGCTTTCTCGTGAAGAAAAACTTGAGATTAGCTCCGGCTATACTGTAGCTCCCGCTTACAACAAGGGAGCGTATCAAGTTATATCCAAAGAGAATATAGAACACATAGGCAAATAACAAAAAAGTCTAAAAAATGTTCAATATTTTCACTCCTAAGTCATTGATTTTATTAACAAATAAAACACGTTATAAATCAATAGCTTACAGCTTGCAAATTACCCCAATCTATGAGATAATTACTCCGTAATTTGAGATGAGAGATTGATATGCAAGATTCAGTGATCGGTCGTCAAGTAGAAGCGGACTGGGGTGCGATGATCCCACCTTCTGTTGGCGTCATTGCGGGAACACGTGTGTGCCCCGGCGTGTGGGAGCGTCAAGTTCTGATTAACTGGGATGACGATTCGTCTGACTGGTACAACATCAAAGAAATCCGTATGCCCGGCTGGCGCTCGGTAAACGGATCTCCCATTGGATTGTACTGGAAAATGTCCGAGACTTGGATGGAATCATTTGGAGAGGTGAAGTAATATGGCTTATATGAATCAAGAGCGAAAAGCAGAACGTGCACCCAAGATCAAAGCGATCTTGAAAGAGTACGGTCAGAAGGGCAGCCTGAGCGTTCGACATCACTCTACACTCGTCCTCAAGCTGAAGGATGTTGCTGGAATGTTTGAGTTCAAAGATGAATATCAGAAAAGATGGGGCATTTCAATCAACCCTTATCATTTTCAAAATCAGTATGACTGTCCTAAAGTTGTTGAGATGCTGAAGAAGTTGACGGCTGCTATGTACGGTGATGACTACTTCGATGAGAGCGACTCGATGATTGACTACTTTCACTGTAGTCACTACATCGACATTGATGTTTTACCTGCTTAGGAGGTGCTATGCTAAAGTTTGAAAATGTTGCTGAGATTGGCGATCTGATTCGTGCTTACGACTTTGAGCCAATACCTGATCGTCCTGACACTTATGTCAGTGGTTGGGTTGAGAAGAAAGGTCCGATCTTTGTTGAGATTGAAGAAGGTCGTGAAGTCTACATCTGTGATGGTTACACCATCCACTGTCAGTATGACACCAACGGTAGTCGTGAAGGTGTCAAGATTCACGTTCCGTTTGAGATGGGTTTCACTGACTTTGACGGTCGTGTCGAGAATCTAACTAAAGAAGTGCGTAAGGAGCCTTTGTAATGATCCGTAAAAAGCAGATCAATTCCCCAATCGTCATTGATCTGACGGGGCCAAATGGAAATGCTTTTGTACTGATTCAGTGTGCTAGGGATCTTAGTCATAAGCTGGGTCTCGACTTTACACCCATTCGAGAAGAGATGATGGATGGTGATTATGATCATCTCATCTCAGTTTTTGATTCATACTTTGGGGATTTTGTGATTCTCGAAGTTTAAGTTTTGATGGAATGATGTACTTTCGAAAATTGCTACTAATTGCTATGTGGTGCGAGTTCCATCCTTTTTATTCTTGACAATAGGAGTAGTTTATGGATATACTATGGTATGACGCTGAAGCTTTAAACGGCAAGGGAATGCCGGGAGAGTATTCTTCCTCTGAAGAGCAAAATCTCGGACCGAGCAATGCACGAGAGTGTCCCTGCATTCCTTGTGAGCGAAGCGCTGAATGTAAAGCAAACCTTTTATCGTGCGATGCGTTTCGAAAGTGGTGTAACACTGGAAACTATTCGGACGATAGTTTAATGATAAAGTTGAAGAGCATATGATAGTAAAGATAACGCAATGTCCTGATAGATCCAGATGGTATTCTTCTAAGGTTGGTGAGAACTGGGAAGTATTTGACTTGCAGAATGGAGAGTATTCTTGTCGATCATCTGACGGCTATCTCAATTTCATTTTAGCATCCGACTGTGAACTAGTAGACCCCGCTCCAGCCTCTTACATAGATGACTTGATGCAAGAAAGTCATTTGCTGGATATGACAGAAGACATTGAGATTGATGCTGAAGTAGGCGGAACAAGAGAAGCACTCGGTGTCCCGTACATGAGATTCCTTCCGCTAGAAGCACTTGCTGCAGCAGCCGCATCTTTTGAATACGGCGCTAAGAAGTATGAGTCTAGAAATTGGGAGAAGGGACTTCCATGGCAACAGATGATCGATAGCCTCAAACGACATATCGATGACTTCGAGCGAGGCATAGATCACGATGATGCTGAAGACGGATCTGGCTTACATCAGGTCTGTATGATCATGGCTAGTGCTATGATGTTGTCTGCATCTGTCATTCGTGGAATCGGAAAAGACGATAGAACGCCTCTTATCAGTCCTACAATGACTGCTAAAGAATGTGCTAGGTGGATTGAAGATCAACTTGCGCTTGCTGATCAGCACTCAAATAAAAGTAATAAATAGTACAGTGTAATTAGTCATAGAGTAGATCATGCCACAGTTTACTACAGAAACCACAGAAATTCTGCAAGCTTTTTCTGAGTTAGATTCCGGAATCTTTTTTGATCCCGTAAATAACTTCGACCTATTTTTAGACGACTCTAATGAAAAGGGCTTGCTCGTTTCTAATGGAGTTGTTCTTAACACTATTGGATCTGATAATCTACAGTGGAACAATGCTGTATCTCCAGTCCCGTCAGCAGACTATCTCAATTTCTTTAATCGTCTCGAAGTCAATAATTTTATTGATATCAGTGGTGTTGGAGATTCCAACCTCGACGGTCGATGGGAAGTTACATCGTTAACGCCAGGTGGAAATTACGTCATAGGACTTACATATACTGGCACAGTTAACGACAATCAAAACATTACAAATACTGAGTTGACGATACAAAGAGTGATTGAGTATCCGTCAAACTATTTGCTATCTAATAGCTCTAACGGCTCAATAAGCGCTCAAGCAAACATCCCCATACAGTTTGCTAGTCTTGCTCCATTGGGAGATATAAACGGTCTATTGGCAAAGTTTACTCTTTTCGAACTTCCGTTCGTCACTTTTTCTAATCCACAAAGTAAATTTGATATAACAGAAATCCAATCTGGATCGTCTGCAAAGATAGCCTCGTTTCCGTATGGAAATGCTGCAGACATTCCAGCACAACCAGATGTATCTCAATTAGATATTTCATCTGACGAAGATGTTACTGTAACGCTGACGAACAACGATATTGACAGGATTAACAACGCTGTTAGTCAATATCAAATAGCAGAAAGCCAGCAAGGTCTCGATAGCGCAGTATCAGGTGTCACTGCGGAGTTCGATTTTTCTGGATCGTTTGAACTTACTCCAGTTGAAAACGAAAGTGGTTTAGATCTAAGTAGTCTTCAATTTAAGTCTGAGCAGTACACTCAAGCCGTTAACGACTACACTCAAGCTGTTGATGACTACAACGCTACAAATCCAAATAGCGTTACTGAACTTCCTTCTTTGCAAATAGGAATCCGAGGTCTTACTGGTGGAAACACAGTAACGTTTAATCTAGCGAAAGATAGCGCTGTACTATCAGATCAGTGGACAATGACTTTACCTGCACCAGGCACTCCGTTTGTAAATGACTTTACGTTTTATGTTGATGCAAGTTTCTTCTCTAAGATACTTTCTGGGATCGACTACGAATTGATTCTTTCGAGCCTATTTGAAAGAATGCAATTGACAGGTGAGCTAACTTATGTTAATATAACATACAATCAAAGTGAATTTGATTCAAATATTTCGTCATTTAATTCTCAGGTCGAACAATTCGAAACTGACATCGAGGCGTATGAAGAGCAAAAGACTCTAGATATACAGGAAAATGATGAAAAGCTTGAAGATGCAAAGTTTGCTCTTCGAGATGCAAAACTAGTAGCCATGGCCAATGATCTAAGTGGAAGTGGCGGAACTGGTACATACACGTATGTTGCGCCAACTCCTGCTGAAGAACTTGCTGAAGCTTTGAACAATGGATACAGCGAAACATATGAAGCTGATTACGATACTACTGGCCCTGGCGCACCGGGTAATGCGAATCCACGTCCGAATGATCCAGCGGACCTAGTAGAGACTGACGGAGAAGATACAAGTTATATAAGTAATGTGACCTACTGGACTACAGTAGATTATGTTGATGACTCAAACCCTTAAGGAGATAGACTATGAGTGAAGACGTAACCACCGCTGAAGCTGTAGCTGAAGCACCCACCATGCCTGAGATGGATGTACCCCCCGCACCCGGTGCTCCAGAAGGTGAACCTGTACAACTGTCGTTTGCTGACCTTGCGGCCGCTGTACAAATCATTGACGTTTTTGTAACACGTGGAGCAATCCGTGGTGAAGAAATGTCTTCAGTTGGTCAAGTGCGAGATCGTTTGCAAGCATTTGTCCAGCAAGCGCAAGCGCAACAGGAGGCTCAACAAGCCGAAGCTGCATGATCCTCTCCCAATCAACTTGGGAATGATAACACGGCCCCCATCTCATGTCTTCGGAATGAGCTTGGGGGTTCTTTTACAATATGATGGGGTGACAAATGCAAGACAACTTTATTTGGGTTGAACGATATCGACCTAAAACAATTCAAGATACTATCTTACCCGACTCTCTGAAAAAAACATTTCAGCAATTTGTCGATCAAAATAATGTGCCCAATCTTCTATTGACTGGTCGTGCTGGTATTGGCAAGACTACTGTGGCCAAAGCTATGCTTGAAGAGATTGGCGCTGACTATATTACAATCAACGGTTCGATGAATGGTAACATCGATACTCTACGTGTTGAAATCGCTAACTTTGCTTCTAGTGTTTCTTTTTCCGGCGGCCGCAAGTATGTCATTCTAGACGAAGCTGACTATCTGAATGCAAACTCTACTCAGCCTGCACTTAGAAACTTTATGGAAGAGTTTTCAAAAAACTGCGGCTTTATCCTAACTTGTAACTTTAAGAACCGTATCATTGAGCCTTTACACTCTCGTTGTAGTGTAGTTGAATTCAATGTAACTGGTGCTGATAAAACCAAACTCGCCGGACAGTTTTTTAAGCGATGCTGTAAAATACTGGAAACTGAGGATCTTGAATATGATGAAAAATCTGTTGCTGAACTTATCAAAACTTATTTTCCTGATTGGCGTCGAGTCCTTAATGAACTACAGCGTTATTCTGCTACTGGCCGTATTGATGCTGGTATATTAGTATCAACTTCAGGCGAGTCTATTGATGACCTGATTAGTAGGATGCGTGAAAGAAACTTCACAGATGTTCGTAAGTGGGTTGCTGAGAATTCTCATGTTGAGTCAGCGGTACTCTACCGCCAACTCTATGATGTGCTACCCAGCAAACTCAAGTCTACTCAAAATGTAGCTGACGCAATTGTGATTCTCGCTGAGTATCAGTACAAAGAAGCGTTCGTTGCAAACTCCGAGATAAATAGAGTAGCGGCTCTCGCAACTCTTATGGCGGAGATGGAGTGGAAATGAATGGGCATATGGGCTAAGATAAAAAGCTGGATCTTTGGAATACACTGTCTTTTGTGTAGAACAAAACTCGATCCCACGAGTGAGTATGTCATAGTCCAATATAGGTGTCTAGATGGCTATGATAATCTTTATCTTTGTACTGAGTGTGCAAAAGATTTTGATGAAGCCGCATTTGATAGCAATACAGATCCGTCCGCTTTCATTGATATATGAAGTATGTAACTCTGCTTACAGCTATTGCGATAGCGGCAGTAGCGGGATACTTCTCTATCATTGGATTGTCTACAATCTTTGCTGGTGCTTTCTGGGCTGTTGTTATTATGGCGACAGTGCTAGAGATAGGTAAACTTGTTACTGCCGCATATCTTCATCTAGAGTGGAAAGATATAAGTACATGGATTAGGACTTATCTAATATCAGCAGTATTTGTCCTGATGATTATCACTTCAATGGGTATCTTTGGATATCTATCGAAGGCTCACTTAGAGCAGACAATAAATCAAGGTGGTAATAATGAATTACTTATCAGCGGCCTCGAGAGAAAGATTGAAAGACAGCAATCGATCATCGATGACTCCGAAACGGTCTTGGCGCAACTCGACTCTGCGGTTGAAATACTGCAAGACTATGACCGAATTAGAGGACCTGATGGAGCAATTGCGGTTCGGAAGGCGCAAGCAGAGGAAAGGACAGAACTCAACAGAACAATCGGATTGGCGTATGATCAGATTGCAGGATTCCAAGAACAACTTCTGCCCCTGCAGAAACAAACTCTTGAACTTGAAGCAGAAATCGGCCCAATCAAATACATAGCAGAACTAATTTACGGAGAGAACTATGACATCGATAATGCGGTTCGTTTCGTTATTCTTTTACTTGTGTTTGTTTTCGACCCCTTGGCGATTATACTATTGATAGTATCGACAGCAATGTTCAAACGTGATATCATTGCTAAACCCGAAGTAAAAAAAAAGTTGAAGACGGACAACTCAATGAATCCGTTAGTGAGCGAACAACAAATTATGGTGATGGAATGAATCCTTTTGATTATGTGAACTCGATCACGCATTCGAAGAAAAATTTAATGCGTGATACTGAAAACGACACACTTGCTGAACGTGGCTATGAGCCATGGCTTTCAAACAACGCACTGTCTTACTTTCCGGACACCGTTTTACATGCTAATCTTATGAACATGTATAGCGATCTGGATAATCGTCCACAATTCGAATTTTTACTAAATAGTATTAGACCTAGAAAGAGATTTTCTAAGTGGATAAAGAAAAGTGATAACGAAGACTTGAAAGCAATATGCGATCATTATCAATGCAACGAAACGGTTGGCCGAGAGTACTTGTCTTTGTTATCGTCTGAACAAATAGACGCTATTAAAAAAGAACAAGAACAAGGCGGTTTAAAAAGATGACGTTATTGATTGAAGATATGGTTGAAGTCTCTTTAACTCATGAAGAGAATTTTTTAAAAGTTAAGGAAACCTTAACGAGAATTGGTATTGCTTCTAAGAAGGATAGAAAGCTATACCAATCTTGTCACATCCTGCACAAGCAAGGAAAGTATTACATCGTTCATTTTAAAGAACTCTTTATGTTGGACGGCAAGGCGCACGATTTTTCAGAAGACGATTGCGCAAGAAGAAACACAATTGTTACTCTACTTCAAGAATGGGGGTTGATTAAGGTCGTTCGACCCGAAATGATTTCTTCACCTTCTGCCCCTTTATCACAAATCAAGATACTCCCACATAAAGAAAAGAGCGAGTGGGAACTTGTTGCTAAATATAGCATTGGTAAAAAACGATAAGGAGAAAGCCATGTTGTGGGACATCATTGTAATTTTGTTCGTATCGGGTCTTGTTTTTGGACTCGGATATGTAGCTTGGGTTTGGAACATGAAGGGCCTCGAAGGTGTAGTAGACAAGGCCGAAGAAATCGCAGAAGAAGTAGAAGAAGCGATTGACGATCTTGAGGATCTTGGTGATAAGCTCAAGAAGATGACTAAAGCAGAACTCGAAGAGTTTGCGCATACGCTTGGTATCAAAGTTGACAAGCGTAAGAAAAAAGATGATATGATTAAAAAGATTGTAGACGAAAAAAAATAAATGTACGAATATAAGTGCATCATTAAAAGAGTACTCGATGGCGACACAGTTGATGTCGATATCGATTTAGGATTTGGAGTGTGGTTACGTGGACAGCGAATTCGTTTTTATGGAATCGATGCCCCCGAAACTAGAACTCGTGATTTAGAAGAGAAGGCTCGTGGCCATGTAGCACGAGATTTCGTCTCTCAATTCTTACCAGTCGAATCTATTCAAACACTAATCAGCAGAAAAGATGAAACTGGAAAGTACGGTCGCATACTTGGCGACTTTGTAGTATACGATGCTGTTTGGGATGCTCAAAGAAACTTGACAGAACTTCTATTGCGTGAAGGTCTTGTCGAGGTTTATGAATCTAAATAAGCAGTAAAATCGTATAAATAAGAAGCGATGACAGGGCGATCTTGTCATCCACATCAGTGCGGAATGGTCCGGCTGAGAGACAACAACCTTGCTTAATATAAGGAGGCAAAAAATGGTTAATACCCGAACTAAAATGTTTACATTCCCCCATTCACGTTTCATAGGATTTGATCACGTATGGGATGAGATTGAGAAACTTACCGCCGTCGGTGCTAACGAGAAAGGATTCCCTAGGCACAATATCGTAAAGCATGATGACACAAACTATTCGATGGAGTTTGCTTTAGGTGGTTACAAGAGAAAAGATCTGGAAATTGAAGTCCAGCCTGGCGTTCTCATTATTCGAGGTAATCCAGACGAAGACACTAAGCAATATCTTCACAAAGGTATTACTACGAAAAAGTTCGTAGAAACATTTAGACTCGCTGACCATGTTGTCGTTGATGGAGCTGAATTCGTCAACGGTTTACTAGTCATTAGTTTGAGAGTTGAACTGCCCGAAGAACAGCGTCCGAGAAAGATCGAAATTAAAATCTAATCTCAAAAGGACACTGATAAATGAAAAAAGAACTATTTGCCGCATGTAGCGGTGTGGTATTCGCTGGCTTAATGTTAGCTCAACCTGTATTAGCTGTAGAATCATACACAGCAAAACTCAACGAAGAAGGCAAATTTTGTGCTACAGTAAAAGTCGCCCAGCCGGGTGGATTTTTTATTCGTCGCATGAAGTGTCGTTCTTTGGAAGAGTGGGAAGCTAAGGGATATGAGGTTTCGTATCCAGAAGGTTTGTCTCCAGAAGAAGTGGCGGCATCTATGAGTGATAGTATTCTCTTAGATTTGGATAAAAGTCTTTTGGCACAAATCAAAGCATCCCTGCAGGTAGGTAGATCATGAAACTAACCCTTTCTGAAAAGCTATCAGCGATTGCTGTATGCACATTTCTAATTGGGTGTATGGTGGCTGGCTTTTATGGACACATTATGTATCCGGAGTTGTATATGAATGCTACTCCAATGCCATATGTCTATACTCCCATAATTTAAATGTGAATAGAGGTTTTTGTGACGTTCCTCGACCGTTGGTAAGGTCGCTAAAAACGTCACGCAACTCTTAAGGTAGACGATGTTTAACATAAGCGACACGGCTAAAAGATTAGCAATTTTAGGAATAGTTATACTTCCGTGGGAACTAGCACTCATCTACTTCTTTACTACAACCGTAGAGAAACTTATATAAATGGTTGACATGTCCCCCATGTCTACTATATAATGTGGAAAACATTTTGAGGAATCTATCTTGTCGTTTTACACAAACGTGACCCGTTACGGAAACAAGATCTTATATCGTGGATACTCTAGTAAAGGCACTAGAGAAACTAAGAAAGTAAAATTTCAACCTACACTTTACATTCAGAGCAAAAAGCAAGAATCTGGATGGAAGAGTCTGTATGGTCACACTGTCGATCCCGTTCAATTTCCTTCGATGTCTGAAGCAGGTGAGTTTATCAAGCAATATGAAGATGTTGACAACTTCAAGATCTTCGGTAATACAAACTTTGTAGCTCAGTTTGTTGCTGAAGAGTTCCCTGCTATTATTGACTTCGATCCCAAGTTCATCGATGTCGGCAATATCGATATTGAGGTTGCGTCAGATGAAGGATTCCCCGAACCCGACGAGGCCAAGTATCCCGTCATCTCAATCGCTTACATGAGTAGTAAGCACAAAGCGTTCTTTGTGTGGGGCCTCGATGACTATGATACAAGTCTTCGAGACTTTGATGACTCTGGCTATGAGGACTATGAGGTTGTCTATCGGAAGTGTCTGGATGAGAAGAATCTCTTACTAAACTTCTTGCATCACTGGAAGCAATTCACTCCAGATATTATCACTGGATGGAACATTCGACTCTTTGACATTCCGTATATTGTGAATCGAATGAATCGAATCCTCGGCGAAGATATCTCTAAGCAAATCTCTCCGTTCGATGTGATTAAATATCGTCAGATTGCGGTCAAGGGTAAGAGTCTTGATGCATATGAAATTTATGGCGTCCAACAGGTAGACTACTTCGATTTATTTCAAAAGTTTGGCTATAGCTATGGAACTCTTGCATCGTATTCGCTTGATCACGTTGCATCTGTTGTTCTCGGTGAACGAAAACTATCGTATGAAGAGTACGGCTCTCTTCACAGTCTATACAAACAAGACTATCAAAAGTTTATCTCGTATAACATTCGAGACATTCTTCTCGTTGACAAAATTGATCGTCAAACTGGATTGATGCAACTTGCACTCACGATTGCATACAAGGGTGGCGTCAACTATAGTGACACTTTTGGAACAACTGGGATATGGGATAGTATCATCTATCGATTCTTACATCATCGTAAGATTACTGTTCCTCCTTCTACTCGAAAAGAGAAGCAATCTTACCCAGGTGGCTATGTGAAAGAGCCTCGTATTGGAATGAGCGAATGGATCACTTCGTTTGACTTGAACAGTCTGTATCCTAATTTAATTGTTCAGTACAACATGTCTCCCGAGACACTAGTTGAAGGTATGCTTCCTGACTTTGGAGTAGATCATTTTCTGAAAACTACGATTCCTGATGAAATTCGAGAAAAGGATTATGCGGTCGCTGCCAACGGATCAATGTATCGCAAAGATAAGCGTGGAGTTCTTCCTGAGATCATCGTAGGACTGTATGATGAGCGAAAAGCAATCAAAGGTCAAATGATTAGTAAGAAGAAAGAATATGAGCGTAAGAAAACCAAGCAACTTGATATGGAGATCACGCAACTCGACAATCAACAAATGGCAGTAAAGATTCTTCTCAACTCACTCTATGGAGCGCTTGGGAATCAGTATTTTCGATACTTTGATATGCGTATGGCTGAAGGGATTACGCTCTCTGGTCAGTTGGCTATTCGATGGGCGGAGACTGCAATCAATCACTATCTCAATCGAATACTCAAGTCCTATGATGAAGACTATGTAATTGCAATTGATACCGATTCGTTGTATGTTGATCTTGCTCCACTAGTGAAGCAGGTGAATCCTAAAGATCCCGTTAACTTTATTGACGAGGCTTGTAAGAGTAAATTTGTTCCTCAACTACAAAGGTCTTACAAGGATATGTTTAGTCACATGAATGCGTATGAACCTCGTATGGTTATGGAGCGTGAAGCAATTGCTGATCGTGGAGTCTGGACTGCTAAGAAAAGATATATACTTAACGTGCATAACAATGAGGGAGTTGCTTACGCTGAGCCTAAACTCAAGATCATGGGAATTGAGGCTGTTAAGTCCAGCACGCCTCAAGTGGTGCGGGATAAGTTTGTAAAAGCATATGGAATCATTCTAAACTCTACAGAAAGCGAACTTCAAGACTTCGTGGCAAACTTCTATGATGAGTTTAAAAGTCTCCCTGCCGAGGATGTTTCTTTTCCTAGAGGCGTGAGTGATATTGAGAAGTGGCAGGACAAACACACTGTCTACAAGAAGGGTTGTCCGATTCATGTAAGAGGTGCGCTTGTATTCAATAGATTGTCATCAAAAAATAAGCTTAATGTTGAAGATATTAAGAACGGAAGTAAAGTCAAATTTTGCTATCTGAAACTTCCAAATCCTTCAATGGAGAATGTGATATCTTTTCCACAGTTCTTACCCAGAGAGTTTGAGCTAGAACAGTATATCGATTATCAAACTCAGTTTGACAAGACGTTTAAAGAGCCATTGAAACTTGTATCTGATGCAATCAATTGGGATCTTGAAAAACGAAATACACTGGAGTCTTTCTTCTCATGAATGTGTAAAGCAACATCGATTCAAAATGAATTGGAAAACAAGAGAAACCCCTAGCTGGTTTCAAGTCGCATAAGGAGAACTAAAATGTCGGATGAATTTTTTGATTTTGGATTCACCGCTGTAACGGAAGATGAGTTGGATGCGGTACGCCAGCTACAAGCACAGACGGAAACGATCCAACAAGAATTGGTATCAGTTGACAACAAGGCAAAAGCCTTGTATGATGCTATCATGCCATTACTAGAAAACCTAAAGGCAGATCCCAATAAGGATTATATCTACTGGCCGAATCGATATGAAAAGATTGACGCATTCCAAGATAAGCTTGCGTCTATTATGACATCATAAATGTTGCATATATTGAACATATGACACTATAATGGTCATTATATGACACATTATCACTGTGGGATAATTCCCCACGTTAAAACAATCAATAACTACTAAGGAAAAAAATATGTCATCACTACTAGAAAAGCTTCAGAAATCTGGAGCCATAAAACACACTTCGATATTAAATAAGTCTACATTTTTTAATGTGAAGGATAGTATACCAACTGAAATTCCAATCATTAATGTTGCTTTGAGTGGACGGTTAGACGGCGGCTTAACGCCTGGACTAACGTTTCTTGCTGGGGAATCAAAGAGCTTTAAATCTTTGCTCGGACTAATGCTTGTTAAGGCATACATGAAGAAACATGAAGATGCTGTGTGTTTGTTTTACGATTCAGAGTTTGGTATTACACCAGACTATATCGAGTCAAACGGGATTGACACTAGTAGAGTGCTTCATATTCCAATTGAACATCTTGAGCAACTGAAGTTTGACATTTCAAAGAGACTAGAAGAAATAGAGCGTGGCGACAAAGTAATTATCTTTGTTGACTCTGTAGGCAATCTTGCTTCTAAGAAAGAAGTGGAAGATGCTTTGGACGGAAAGTCTGTTGCTGATATGTCTCGTGCAAAAGTGATGAAATCACTCTGGCGAATTGTAACGCCACACTTGACTACAAAAGACATTCCTTGTGTTGCTGTCAATCACACTTATCAGACAATGGAGCTTTATTCTAAAGCAATCATGTCCGGTGGTACTGGAGGCATGTATAGTGCAAATCAAGTATTTGTAATTACAAAAGCCCAAGACAAAGACGGGAAAGAGTTGATGGGTTATAACTTCACTATCAACATTGAGAAGTCACGCTTTGTTCGTGAGAAATCCAAGTTCCCATTCAATGCTCGATTTGATGCTGGAATCAACAAGTGGTCTGGATTACTCGATCTTGCAACAGAAGGTGGCTTTGTCGTTAAACCTAGCATGGGTTGGTACTCAAAAGTCGATCCAGAAACAGGTGAAGTCGAAGATAAGAAGTATCGAGCAAAAGATACTGATACAAAAGATTTTTGGCTTCCCATCTTGACAAGCAAGCGCTTTCAAGAGTATATTAGTGACAGATATCAAATCGCCACACGTTCACTTGTGGTAGACGAACCAGAAGATTATGAAGAGGCTAATCTAGATGATTGAAAACACAATTCTTGCGTCACTACTTCACAATGAAGAATACATGCGAAGAGTTGCACCTTTTCTAAGTGAATCTTACTTTTTTGATCTTACTGAGAAGACTGTTTACAGCGCTATTATGTCTTACATCGAAGACTACAATGGCATACCAACAAAAGAAGCATTGCGAATCAATCTTGAAGAGAAAACAACTCTGACGGAAGATTCCTTTTCTTCTGCTGTTGATATGATCAATGAGTTGAGTTATGATGATCAGACAGATCTCGACTGGCTAGTAGATAAAACTGAAAAGTTCTGTCAAGACAAGGCCATCTATAATGCAGTCCGTGAATCCATCCTTGTACTAGACAATCAACACAAGACTCTAGACAAGGGTGCGATTCCACAATTGCTGAGTGACGCCCTTGGCGTCTCGTTTGATCAGAATGTTGGACACGACTTTCTGGAGCTTTACGAAGATCGATATCGCTTTTATCACACGAAAGAAGACAAGATCCCATTCGACATAGATCTGATGAACAAGATCACGAAGGGTGGACTTTCTCGTAAATCTCTCAGCGTGATTCTTGCTGGAACAGGTGTGGGTAAAACTTTGTTTATGACTCACTGTGCATCTGCTAATCTTCTCTCTGGATTAAATGTTCTGTATATCACGATGGAGATGGCTGAAGAACGCATCGCTGAGCGGATCGATGCGAATCTACTTGACGTTACGATGGACACTCTGAGAGAAATGCCTAAAGATGTCTATCTTAAGAAGGTGCAACGAGTCAAAGAAAAGACTACAGGTAAGTTGATTGTCAAAGAGTATCCAACAGCAAGCGCTGGATCTGGACACTTTCGACATTTGTTAAACGAGTTGAAACTGAAAAAGAACTTCACTCCAGATGTTATTTACATTGACTATCTGAATATATGTACAAGTTCTCGTGTGAAGAATGCAAGCGCAAACTCATATACAATTGTTAAGGCAATTGCTGAAGAATTGAGAGGGCTTGCTGTCGAGTTTAATGTTCCAATTATGTCTGCGACACAGACTACAAGGAGCGGATACTCTAACTCTGATATTGGGCTTGAAGATACCTCTGAGTCTTTTGGACTTCCAGCGACTGCTGACTTCATGTTTGGCGTAGTATCGACAGAGCAACTAGAAGAGTCTAATCTGGTGATGATCAAGCAATTGAAAAATCGCTGGGGAGATCCAAACTACAAGAAGAGATTCGTTGTCGGCATTGATCGATCTAAGATGAAACTTTTTGATGCTGATGAGGATGCTCAAAGTGCTGTGATGGATGACTCTGCTCAAGCACCTAAGTCTAACAATGTAGCGACACTCAAAGCGAAAAACTCGAAGCCAGACTTTTCGAATTTCACATAAAAAAAGGGGGCGCAATGCCCCCTCTTATAAATCAGACTACGTGGCAGGCCAGAACCCCACTGGCATTTAAAATGCTACACCTGCTATTCCTATGTGATTGGGTAATAATTACTCTACACACTTGCCTCTTACGAATACCGTATGAACACGCACCCTGACACTATTTATACAAATTGATTTTTCAATGGCTTATATTCTGGATTTTATAAATATTATAATACTATTTAAGGGATAGTCATGAGCGCTGCGTCTGATAGATTCGAAAAAATGATAGCAGAATCTGCAAACTCTATTTCTGGCATAAGAGCTAGTCGGCCTACTGTGGGCACTCAGTACTCAGACGTATTGCTACAAAAGGGGGTCACAAAGACTTGGCTTGAAGTCAAGATGAATCACACCGACAATCTATCTAATCCTAGAGTATTCTATAAAAATGGAAAGTGGGATACTACTTACACTACCCCCGCTGCGAAAGAAGCAGTTGATATTCTTAACGATGATCCTAAGACAAAGAAGTTTCTTAAAGATTTGTCTAAGTTTACTGGTATACCCTTAAAACAAATAAAGATACCTACTACAAAAGGCGGACTAAAAGAAGAAGGCGCTGTTCCTCTTCATATAATGAAAGCATACTTTGCACAGCCTGGAATCAATCGCTATATAGCAGAGATGAAAAACTATGATATGGCGTCTTTAATTACAAAGCATTACACTGTAGGTAAAGCTGAGCCTGCATATTATATGCAAGCCGCAGATGATTTTTATCGGATATCGAGTAAAAATCCATTTAAAGTGCCTAGTGCTGTTCCCTTGCTAAAAGGTAGCGGTGACTTTAAAGTAAGAATTGCAACTCGTTCGCAGTTTTACGAAGTTCAAGCGGAATTAAAAATTACGTCAATGCCTAGCAGTAAATACTCGTTAGCGCCTGACTCAAAGAAAAAGAATCCTTTTTAAGACTAAGTTAAAACAATGAAATCATTCAGTCAATACATTACAGAGTATAACGATGAAACTCTTATAAAGAAAATAAAGCACCCTAGTGGGACTTCTTTGATGATCTCTCGTTACAAGAACGGTCCTGATGAAGGCAAGTATGTTGTTCGAATATCTAGGAGTAATTATGAGCGTGGAAAGCAGAATCGCACGATGCGAGCTATACACGATAAACCGCTTGATGCAGAAGCAGCCGTAGCACTTTTTAACAAAAGAAAGAAATCGATCTGGAAGAAAAAATGAAATCGTTTAGTCAATTTATATCAGAAAGAAAAGACTCTTTTTTCATTGTAAGCTTTGATGGTGTTCTCGACAATAAGCTAGTTTCAGCTAAAGATGCCAAAGATGCAGTAAGCAAATCTAAAATGAAAGAACTAGGAATCGAACTCAAATATAAGCCTAATGGTATTGTCCACGGAGATGTTAAAAACTATAAAGATACCAGTGGGAAAATTTTAAAGACTTTAGATTTCGAAGATCTTCTTTTTAAGTTTAGAAACAATCATCCCAAAGCTGGGAATATGAGAGTCGGACATGAAATGAAACCAGGTGAAATTAAAAAGATATGGAAGCAGATTTCTACAAAAACAAAACATAGAATAAAGATTGCAAGATTTATTGAAGAAAAGAATTTTGACGAAATGTTTGATTTGTTTTTAATAATGGAGGCAGATAACACATTCGAAAAATTGGGAGTTAATCCTATTCAAGCAACAATAATCTTCAATTGGGTCAACAAAAATCTATTGAGTAAAAGATAAATGAAATCGTTTAAAACGTTTTTGAATGAGTCAAAGAACACACACATGACTCACCTTGAAGACTCTATCATTGATAACGGGGTCGATGGTGCTCGTGACACAATTAACTATCTTCGCTCGTTGCGTGATATGCTCGCAGGCAAGTCAAAGAGTTCTGTCAACGTTACAGTGAAGTGGGACGGAGCGCCTGCAGTGTTCGCTGGTATCGATCCGAGCGATGGCAAGTTCTTCGTGGCGAAGAAAGGTATCTTCAATAAGAATCCTAAGATATACAAGACAAATGCAGATATTGATGCTGATACAACAGGTGATTTGAATGAGAAGATGAAAGTTGCATTGAAACATCTTCCAAGTTTAGGTATTAAAGGAGTTGTTCAAGGTGATTTTTTATTTTCGAAAAGTGATTTACAGACGATGGATATTGATGGTGAATCGCATATTACTTTCCATCCTAATACGATTGTTTACGCTGTACCGTCAAAAAGCGACCTCGGTAGAAAAATTAGCAGGGCAGACTTCGGTGTGGTATGGCATACAACATACAGAGGAGAGTCTTTTGAGTCAATGTCAGCAAGTTTTGGAAAGGAGATTGCAAGTGATCTTAAAACTTCAGCAAAGGTCTTCTCAGTAGACGCAATGTACAAAGATGTCTCTGGCTCAGCTAATTTTAACAAGAAAGAAACAGCAGAGATTACTGCGATTCTATCACAAGCAGGCAAGACGTTCAACAAAGTCAAGCGTAGTACGTTTGATATGATCAGTAAGAATGCTGATATTAATATGAGAATGAACACCTTCATTAACGCTAAGATTCGTAACGATCAGTTGCCTAATCCAAAGAAAGTTGCTACCGAGTTTGTATCGTATATCGAAGGCATCTATCAGAAAGAAGAAGACAAGCGCAAGAGCGAGAAAGGCAAAGCGACACAAAGAGCCAAGCGAGACGAAATCTTAAACTTCTTTAAGAGTAGCCCAGTCAAAGAAATCGAAGATCTGTTTACACTATATAATCTCGTAGCAAAAGCAAAACTCATGATCATTCGCAAGCTAGAGAAGGCGCAAGGGTTGGGAACATTCTTGAAGACTAAAGACGGGCTTGAAGCAACAGGTCAAGAAGGCTTTGTTGCGATTGATCACACAGGTAAAAATGTAGTCAAGCTAGTAGACAGATTACAGTTTAGTAAAGCAAACTTTTCTCCCGAATATATCAAGGGATGGGACAAGTAAATGGCTATTTGGAATAAAGACACTCAATCATTTTTAGATAATAATAAGACGCTGTTTGAGGCATTTCAAATGGCAGACAAAGACGGAAATATTATTAATTCTTCCGGTGCGGCTTCCAACATTCCAATTGCGGCAGGAGATGTTACTGGCTACTCACATATCAACAAGTTTGGTGCTACAAACGGAGATGTCACTGCTGGAACAGTTTGGGACGGTAATAGCGGAACAGTTGCTTATCCTTATCCAGCAAATAGCGTACTGACTTTAGCTGGAGCGACTAACACTGCGGATGATGGAGAGGCTGTAGAAGTTCAAGGTCTTGACGCAGATTATAATCCTGTTATTGAAATTATTAATATCGGCTCGGCGGGATTGACAGTCTTCTCTCGTGTGTTTCGAGCAAGAATGGTAGCGTCAGAGAATAGTCAAGATATCAACATTTCACAAAGCGGTACAGTTGCAGCCAAGATTCTTGCTGGTCTGGGTCAAACTCTCATGGCAGTTTACACTGTGCCAGCAGGAAAGACTGCCTATCTTCTCGATCTGCATTTGGGATCCGATAAAGCATCTACTAACGCTGGGGTGACTTATCGTTTGTTTGCACGACCATTTGGCGGAGCATTTAACATTAAAGGTAACTTCAATGCCGCAGGTGGTCAGAGTCTCGACATCAATTATCCTGTTCCCCTCAAGTTTGAAGAAAAGACAGATATCAAGATTGATGTTGTGGCCGGACAGGCAACACAAGTATCAGCAACGTTCGATCTAATACTGGTAGACAATCCAGCTTAAGTATAAATAACAACAACAGGTAAGTGTACGCAAAACCCTGAGAGGACAACGTGGAAAAAGAAGAAAAAAAAGAAAATCCGTCTAAGACTAAAAAGAAAGACGAAACCTTAGTCAAGAACACCATCGAACTCAATCCAACACTTAATGAGGCAAAAGGTAAAACTGTCGTCCTTGGTTGGGGTCGCATGAATCCAATCACGTCTGGTCACGAGAAGTTAGCAAACAAAATCAAAGAAGTTGCTAAGAAGCGCTCGGCTACACCCCTTATCTATCTTGGCCAATCACAAGATCCTAAAAAGAATCCGCTTAGTTACGATGATAAAATAAAGCTAGCGCAAATGGCATTTGGTCGTAATCTTGTAGTCAAGTCAAAAGCAAAGACCATTTTTCAAGTCATGAAAGAACTCGAGGCTAAGTTTGACAACGTAATTCTCGTTGTTGGTGCTGATAGAATCTCGGAATTTGATACTCTGCTTAACAAGTACAACGGTAAAGACTTTACCTTTGACGACATCGAAGTAGTTTCTGCCGGAGAGCGCACAGATCCCGACTCAGATGAAGCTAAGAATATGACTGCTGATACTATGTCTGCTTCTGTTATGCGTAAGCTAGCGTCTCAGGGCGATCTTGAGGGCTTTAAGAAGGGCCTCCCAAAGAAACTCCAGCGAAACGCTAAGAACATCTACGACATGGTTCGTGGTGGAATGAAACTCGCTAAACTCGAAGAAGAAATGGAATCACTCGATGAAGTGATGACTATTCAACAACGAAGAAAGCGTGCCCTTACTATGCGTCGATATAAGACTAAGATCGCCATGGCTCGTAAGAGAATGCGTAGACGATTTGCAGACGCAAGCAAGCTTAAAACTCGCTCTCGCAAGAAAGCAATTCAACTGATTCGTAAAAAGGTTGCGGGTAAGCAAGGCGCTAACTATAAAGATCTCAGTCCCGCACAAAAAATGCTCATTGATAAGAAAGTCGCAAAGCGTAAAGCAATCATCGACAGAATTGCTAAGAGACTTTTACCTCAGGTCAAGAAAGCTGATCGTCAAAAGTTTATGACGAAAAGCGAAGAAATGAATCCTGTACTGACTCCCGATAACGAGACACCAAGACAGAAGCGTTACCATCAGATGTTTAATAAGGAAGGATCAATCAAGCTAGATGGTCGATTCAAAGCATTTAAGAAAAAGCAAAGTCAGTTTGAAGAAGTCAATGACGTAGAGTTGCTACAGCTTATCGAAGAGATTACTAACACCATCGATGAAAAGTCGCTCAGCGACAATGATCCGTGGGGCATCAAAAAGCTTAAGTCTGTAACAGTCAATCGAAAGCAATACGCTGTAGCCGCTCAGCTTTTAAAGAAACTACTTGCACGTAAGAAAAAAGAAAAACCCGGTCGTCATTCTCCAGTTTATTACGCTCAAGTTATTGCAAAGCAATTCGATAATGTAGACGCTAAGACTCTTGCAAAAATGGTTCAAGAAGAAGGTGGCGCAGGTGATCGTGGTACTGAAAAAGTAACTAAGCGATACAAGAGAGACACGCCCGGTGAGACTGTCAGCGAGCAAAAGGTTGCACAAGATCCAGACGTAAAAGATCAGCCTGGGACTCAGCCCAAAAAGTATTACAAGGGACTTTCTGATTCTGAAAAAGAAGCAAGAGCAAAGCAATTCCGTAAAGGCGTAAAAGCGGACGATGATAGTCCTAGCTCTTACAAGTCTGCACCGGGCGACGATGATGCGAAGACAAAAGAGTCTAAGCACACTAAAAAGTATCGTCAAATGTATGGGGAGTCTTTGGAAGAAGGTCCTAACATGGAACGAGCAAAGGATCAGATTAAGAGAATTCGCAATCGAGTCAGAAAAGAGGTTGATCAGATTCAAGATCGTGCGAGAGCTGCTGATGTTCAGCGTAAGAATCGTAGTACTCGTCCTCGGTTGGCAACTGAAACATATGAGTTGACTGAAGAGTCAAAAGAAGCATTGATGAAAAAGGCTGATAAGTCCGGAATTCCATATAGTATTCTCAAAAAAGTTTATGATCGGGGAATGGCAGCGTGGAAGACAGGGCATCGCCCAGGTGCTACTCAACAGCAGTGGGCGTATGCTCGTGTCAATTCGTTTATCACTAAGGGTAAAGGAACTTGGGGCGGAGCAGATAAAGATCTAGCATCTAAGGTCAAGAAGGAATCGGTCAACGAAGAAGTCAACATGAAAAATGTTGATAAACTCAAGACTGCCGCCAGAGACTTTAGCAAAAACAAGAGCAGAAACTTTCAGTCAATCGAAGATGCACTATTAACGATTGTGCAGTCGATGCGGGTTTTAGGGAAAAGCACTTCTGGGCGGACTGATTATAAGCACGAAGGAATCATTGATAAAGAAATCTCAAGAATCAATAATATCTCTAGTAAAGCATACGGTACAGAAGAAGGTAAAGAGATAAAAAGCCTTCTTACTAAACACGGGCTTGTAACTAAGACAGGTAGCACATACAGTCCAATGATGGATTTGATTTACGAGTCGGTAAATGAAGCAGTTTCTCCCGCACAGCAAGCGGCTATTGCTATCTCTAAGAAAGAGCGAGGCGAAAAGCCTAAGAAGACTTTTAAAGAAGCTCGCAAGAGTCGAAAAATGTCTGCTCAAGATCGCTTGTGGAAAAGCTATAACGCTTATACCAAAAGAACAACTGGTAAAAGCGCAGACGAACGTGTAAAAGAACTTGAGCAAATGATCCAAAAAATGAAAAAGGAGCGAGAGGCTCTAGACGAACAAGATCCTTGTTGGGATGGATATAAGCAAGTTGGAATGAAGAAAGGGAAGAAAGGTAAGCCTGTTCCAAACTGCGTGAAAGAAACTGTTCGAAGCAAGACAATCAAAGTCGGTGAAGACGCTATCGGCGCTGATGAAACTCACTATGCTCTCGTAAAGGAAAGAGAAGTAGTTGCAATCGGCAATAAAGAGGATATGTTGTCACTTCACAGAGAAGAAGGTGGACGTGTTTGGGTATCAACAAAGCAAGTGGGAGATCTTGTTGAAGAAGTTACTCAACAGCAGATCAACGATCTCGAAAAGTTTGCAGATCGCTTGCTCAACAAGTTTGACGTAGACATCGAATTTACGAGACACTTCGCTGATCGACTCAATGATCCTCGCAACAAGCCTGCTATTACAGTTGCTGAGTTACAACGACTCTTTAAGAAGATGGCAGACAACAAGGGTAAGCGAATCAAGAAGCACGGTAACGCTGAAGCTGTCCTCAAAGATATGCAATCGGATCTGAATCTTCCCGTTGTTGTAAACTGGAAGAACGGTGAGTTCGAAGTTGTAAACAAAACAATCATGCGTAAGAAAGCATTTAAGACGCCTAATCCAGTTATTAAGTACGAGTGATAAATTATGAGGGTGATTAGAAAAGATCTACTTGAGCAGATCTTGCCTCGCAATAAAGAAATTGATGAGTGGTATGATCTACTCAACGATATGCTAGAAGACTATGGTATCACGACACCGGAAAGACTAGCCGCTTTTCTAGCACAGTGTTCTCATGAGAGTTCACAGTTTAAAGTGTTGTCTGAAAACTTAAATTATTCTTCTGATGCACTTTCCAAGCTATTTGGAAAGTATTTTAAGAATAAGAATGTTGAAGCGTATCATAGACAGCCCGTGAAGATCGCAAATGTAATATATGCGAACCGAATGGGTAACGGAGATACAGAGTCTGGAGAAGGATATAAATTCAGAGGAAGGGGAGTGATACAGCTAACGGGCAAAGAAAACTATACTAAGTTTGCAAAGCATGTTGGTAAAACTCTGGACGAAACAATCCAATATTTAGAGACAAAGCGAGGTGCGTTACATTCTGCTCTCTGGTATTGGGATACTCGTAATTTAAATGCATATGCTGATCAGCGAGATATTAAGGCGATCACAAGGAAAATTAATGGAGGATACATCGGTTTGACTGAGAGAACAGAACACTATGAAGAAGTCCTAAATTTAATGGGAATTGACATTCATCATGACACGGATACTTCCATGCACATTGATATGCACATGGGATCTAAAGGAAATCAAGTTGTAGAACTACAAAATCTTTTAGATATCCCTGCTGATGGTTTTTTTGGAGAAGACACACAAGACGCAGTAATGAGATTCCAGATGGAAAACGATCTGTGTCCAGACGGCATTGTAGGCCCGATTACATGGGGTAGAATGAAGTCTCGATTAGCATAAATACTAAGAATACTAAACTTTATTAGGGAATTATAAAAATGAAAAAGCAACCAGTACATCCGCTCCCAGATACATTTATGAGTGCTTTCTCTAAGGCATTAGATCCTACATATAGCGCCGAAGAACAAGCTCCATCTGCGGTAGAAGATGCTGCCAATGTTATGAGTCAGCACGAGCCTGCACAAGAAACTGTAGAGCAATCTGTCGAAGAGTCATCTTGCGGAGGAAACATTCAAGCTTCTTACGGAAAGAAAAAGATGAAAGAAGATAAGCTTGATCCCGTAAACAAAAAGGCTGTCAAAAAAGACTTTGATGATCGACAAGATCAAGATATCGATAACGACGGTGACGTTGATTCCTCAGATGAGTATCTACACAAGCGCAGAAAGGCTATTTCTAAGGCAGTAACAAAAGAAGAGCAAGATCCGCTGTTGGCTGACGAGAATCCAGTCACTGAAAACGGACAAGACGCTATTAGCGAAGAAAAGGAAGACTGCGAGAAGTGCGAAGGCACTGGTGAAGTAGACGGCGAAGAGTGCGATCATTGCGATGGTGAAGGCTATCATGATGACGATGATGACGATGATGACGAAGAAGATATGAATGAGTCAACTATGCGTGATCGTCAAGTGGTTAGGGCAATGCGAATCGCTAAAGACATGGCAGGAAACATGACTGGTGCTACCAAAGCAATCGAGAAGTTAAAGAAAGGATTATCTAGTCATCCTAAAGTCAAAGGCGCATTGCAACTAGCAAACGAAGAAGTCGAGCAGGTTGATGAAGCAAAGATTGGTAATATGGGCCCATATACTATGGCTCAAGTTCAACAAGCCATGAAGGTCGCCAAGTGTAAAGGTCCTCAAGCTATTGCTCTCGCTGGCGCACTTCGAGGCATGAAAGAGTATTCCAAGTACTAATAGGAAATTACTGATGAAAACGTTAAAAACTTTTTTGAAGACTACTGATACAAAAGAGTCAGTTAAACTTGATGAAGCAACTGTGTCACGATCTGATTTTGACAAGTTGAAGAAGGGTTCTAAGATTGAGATTACATACGGTTCTTCAATTAGTTCTAGTCAGACACGCACATTTCAAGTCAAGAGCAAGACTCGAAGTGCTAAGCACAATGTCGATAAAGTCAACATGGTTGATCCCAACAAACCAGGCGGTATGAAGTTTCATCTCTATAGTCGAGATGGCAAAGACGCAACCCTTGCACTAGGTGACATGGGGGCAACCATCAAGTCATACAAGATTCTGAGCGAGTCAGTCGATCTCGATGAAGCAGTAGACTACTTCAAGGTCGCAAAGGCATTTGATGACTATGCAAAGAAGCATGGTGGTATAGATAAGAAAGATTTCGAACGTGTTGGTCAGTTCGTTCGTCAACTTGGTAAAGAGTCAGACGTAAACAAACAGGACAAAACGTTCATGGCAATGCAGAAGTTCATTCGTGGAATGGACACTGATCCTCGTGATGGCGTACACCAGATATTCCAGAAGCATGGTATGTGGAAGGGTGGTCGAGTCATGCGTGAGTCAGTCGATCTCGAAGAGTCTGAATTTGCTGGCTGGATTGCTATGTATGGTGGCAAGAAGGTTGAAATTAAAAAAGGCGAAGCAAAAGACTTGTATGGTGCTAAGATGAAAGCGGCTCAAATGTTGAAAGTACCCAAGTCTAAAATGGGTCTTTTGGCAATCAAGCCTGCAGTTAATGAGTCAGTCGATCTCGACGAAGGTTACGATGAAGTGAGCATGGCGATTCGTCAGTTACACTTTATTCAGTATGCCGCTGAAGAAATTTCTGATTATCTCGAAATGTCTGGAGATATGGAAGAGTGGTATCAGAATAAACTTGCAAACGCACACAGCATGATGCAAACACTTCACTCATACGCTGAAGGCGACAAGCGTATGACTTCATACGATGATCCATATGGCGCATTCGGAGAAGAAGTCGAGCAGGTTACTGAAGCTACCTCTATCAGAGTAGATATTCCTTACTTTGATGATGAACCAGCACGAGCCAAAAAGGTTCAAAGAAAATACCGTGTCAAGGTAGTTGATAAAGGTAGAGATTATCAAATCACTGGTGATAAAAAGAACATTGTTAAGTTCTTGATGGACAAAGATGCTTTAGAATGGGATAAAGATGAAATTGAAGATGAATTTCCAGAACTTTTCGAATCAGTCGTGCAGGTTGACGAAGTAAAAAGAAACGCTGGTCAATCTGCTACAGGATATGACATTTATCACAAGACATACTCCGATGCACTACAACACGCATACGCTCATGCTGAGAAGAAGCACAAAGTAAAAGTTGATATGGACGCTGTGCATGACAAAGTTGCAATGGGTCCAAAGAAGCCTTCTTCGGGTAAGACTAACTCATTTATTCTTCCTACTAACACTAAGAAGAATCTTCACGTCCAAGTATATAACACAGGCAAGAGCTATGAACTCAACATGTATGTCGAGTCTATAGAAGAAGCATTTTTACGAACTCTTGCGGAAGAGAATCAGAGTCTCGAAGAGCATCAGATCAAACAAAAACTTGATGAAGCACCAAAAGTGCCTGCTGGTATGAAATTTATGATCGGTCATGTCTACAAAGGCACCAGCCACACATATTATAGAAAAGGCAACAAGATGACCGACCCCGTTGTCGTTCATATTAATGACAAGCCTTGGAAAGAGTTTAGTTCATTACCTAAAGCAAAAGTAGCGGCGATTGCTCATATTAAGTCAATGAAAGAATCAGTTGAACTTGATGAGAAAGCAGTTTCTAAATCACAACAGAAGCTCATGGGCATGGCTCTCGCATACAAGCGTGGTGAGATGGATGATGCTTCAGACGAAGTAAAGAAGATCGCTAGTTCTATGTCTGAAAAGGATCTTGAAGACTTTGCAAAGACTAAGCACAAGGGACTACCCACCAAAGTCGAAGACTAAATAAGATAAATAGTAAGAATAATTTACTCATAAAGGAGAAACACAATGGCACTATGGGGAAATACAGATACTTTTGCTGATGTGCCTAAGTATCTACAACCTGCAGTAACTTTTGATGGAACTGCTGTTGCTACTGGCAATGATATCACGCTGACAGCACATTCTTTCGAGAATGGAGACGAAGTGTTGTATACTTCAACTTCCGCTATCACGGGTTTAGTGACAGGAACACAATATTTTGTTGTTGGTCGAACTGCTGACACAATTCAGCTTGCGGCTACAGAAGGTGGTGCGGCTATTGGCTTGACTACTGGCGCTGGCGCAACTGACGATTCGCTTCAGAAAGTTGCTGAACCACCTGCATACTTCATCGATGTTGAAGAAGCTGGTGTTAGCACTAACGCTGATCAAGGTTTGAAGACAGGAGGCTGGAACACGCTTCGCACTTGGACCACAAACGGTGGAGCAGTAACTCGTTACGCCGCTGAGCCTATTGTTGCAATGGGTGTACCTGCAAGCGTTTCTGGTGATGCTGAAGACGTAGTAACACCTGAAGCTACATTTGCGTTCCTTGCTCAGCCAGCTACAACACTTACAGTTGCTGACGGCGAAACTGCTACATTTACAGTAACGACTCAGACTAACTCTGATAGTGCAACTGTTAGCTACACTTGGGAGTACGACCCACTGGGCGGTACAGCTTGGGAAGATGTTGATTCGATCACTGATATCGAAGAGACAGCAGGCGGATTGGGAGTATTGGAAAGCACAATCTCGTTCCCAGCACCACTTGCATTGAACGGTGCTACGTTCCGAGTGACTGCTTCAGCGAGCTTCCCTGGCGGAGATGGCGTCACAACTGCTCCGTCAACAACGTCTACGCTAACAGTAACAGCTTAATATTACATTAGCTTTAATGCTCCCCTTCGGGGGAGCGCTTTTTGATGTGAGTAATGAATAATAATGAGATTAGATGATTCTACTTTTTTGCTATATGCGGCTAAGCATTATGATATGAAATCTGCCGCAAGTGCTGAAGACTTTTATGAAGACGCTAAAAGGTTTCAGCATGTAAAACGATTATTTAAGCGATATAAGGAAGATGGGGATCTAAGAGTACGACTAATATTGAATCATCTCATAATTATTTACAATTGCTTTGGTCCGGCAGCAACAAACATGTTGTTTCTAAAGCTTAAGATGTATCATCATCATCTAAAGCCCTTTGTTATTTACTTGAGCTATATGCCGGAATTTATTGAGTATGAAGACGTACAAATAAAGTCTACGGATATTCCGCTAGACATAAACATAGTCCAAGAGTTACGGAAAATATGATCGTCGATCTTTTTTTAGTATATCAGTTCATTAAGAGACTTGCGACTCCCTTCAAGGAGTGGAAGGCTTATGAGCTTGGTATTATCGACGAGAATGGAAATCAACTGAAAAAGCGTAAAGAATTCACTCGTCGAGAAGAAAAAGACGCATTCGGTATATTCGACATCATGATCATGAAGTTAAAGCGACTTTTAGAAAAAGTGCCTGGTGGCAAGAGTCGATTAGCTTCTTATGCTGCAGCCCTCTATCTAATCAAAGAGAGCGAAGAAATCCAGAAATACGAAGAAGACTTACTTACAGAAGAATACGTTGAGTGTAAGTTGGACGAATACATGAGCATGGTAGTTAACATGTATTCCGATGATAGTATTAATCATTTATTTGAAAATACTATCGACGAAGAAGTTCCAGCAAATTCGGCTGGTTCGGGTAACGTGGCAGGTATAGGCGTGGGACCTCAAGGAGAACCAGGTGTCTCCAAGCGGGCTCAGAAACGTCTACAAAAAAAGAAAAAGAACTCTATAATTAAAAGGGTCCTGCACACAGGAGTAAACAAAGATGGACACTCAGAATAGTATTCATGAAGTAAAGTCTGATGTGGAGATTTTAAAGAGAGACGTTAGTAACATGCAAGGATTATTAGCAAAACTCGACACTGCAATCGACAAAATCGCTACAGTATCGTCAGACGTTGGAAAAATATTGGCGGGCCAAGAAACTCGACTTGAGCAAGTAGAGTATGAAAGTAGAGAGTCAAAGCGACTGACCGAAAAAGAGACCGATCTAATACATGGGCGTATCTCTCAGAAAGAACATGAAGTTCGAATCGATATGGAGCGTAATCATAGAGAGCTTATGGAGTTTCTTCGTGTTCATGATGAAAAAAGCACAGATGCCTGGAACAAGGTCGAAGATCGAGTTACTAAGCTAGAAAGCTGGAAGTTCTATGCTATTGGAATTGCTACTGCTCTTGCATTCGCCGCTGTACAACTCAAGGATATAATTGCAGTCTAACTATTGACAAGAACACATCTAGATGGTATAATTTTTTTATCGCAAATCATAATATCACCTAGAGTATTCTATGAATCATGTCGATTTAAAGTACGCCAACATTTTATCATCTCGTCTTGAACTTTTCAAGATCAAACAGAATAGTCCCTATCGAGCGAACTTTCGCTGTCCTATCTGTGGGGATTCTCAAAAGTCAAAGCACAAGGCTCGTGGCTGGATCTTAGAAAAAGACAATTCAGCTATCTTCTATTGTCACAACTGTGGCGCATCTCATAATTTGCGTAACTTCCTAAGAGCGGTTGATCATAATCTTTTCAATGATTATGTTATCGATACTGTAGCAGAAAAGTATGAGTCTCCAAAGCGACTCTACAAGCCGAACGCAAAGCCTCTAGATAAACTAAAACACAAGCGTCCAGCATTTACGAAGAAAGACTCTCCGCTTAGGGGAATCAAAAAAGTCTCTTCTCTTCCGCATAATCATATGTGTCGTAAGTATATTGAAGAGAGAAAGATTCCTACGAATCAACAATGGCGAATGTACTATGCTCCTAATTTTAATTCGTGGGTCAACACTCTGATTCCCAACAAACTTCCAGAGTTAGAAAACGATAGTCCTAGACTCGTGATGCCCTTCATCAATAGAAGAGGAGAAGTTTTTGGATTTAACGCAAGAGCATTTAATCCATATGAACTACGCTATATAACTATCATGCTAGACGAAGATTCGTCTAAGATTTTTGGCCTTGATGTAGTCGATACCACCAAAAAATATTACGTAGCGGAGGGTCCGCTAGACAGCATGTTTATAAGTAATTGTATGGCTATGGCAGGAGCAGATGGAAATGCTTCGGGACTACCAAATCCAGAAAACGCTGTCTTTATCTTTGACAATGAACCAAGGAATAAAGAGATCGTTTCTAGAATGGAGAAGTGTATTGCATCCGGATATAAATTGTGCATCTGGCCAGATAGAGTCGTTGACAAAGACATTAATGATATGATATTATCAGGACTAACAATTCGTGAAGTTCAAGATATTATAAATTCTAATACATATCATGGTCTTGAAGGCAAGCTGAAGATAAGTTTCTGGAGAAAGTGTTAATGAAATTAGGCCCCGAAGATCAAATTGTCGCTGAGTTTTCGCAAAAATTCGAATACATTAGCGACCGGAATCATTATGACCAACGTGATGCTTGGTATATCATGGAATCAAAAGACGGCAAGTTTTATGGAGACTGTGAGGATTATGCTTTAACTCTGCTGTATCTACTGTGCAATCGATCTCTCTTTAGATTCTGGTTTTACTTGTTCACTCGGAGAGCGAAGTTACAGTACTGCAAGACAAAGCGTGACGTAGGTCACGGAGTTCTTGTTTACAAATCAAAATACGTAGACAACATCCAAAAAAAGTTCGTTACTAAGAAAGATATGATAGACGCTGGATATCGATTTGAGACTAATCAATTCTCAGCTACTACTGTAGCAATTCGAATGGGAATCGGGTTCTTGATCCGGCTTTTCAAAGACATGTATTCGTACTAGTATCTTAGAATGAACTCAATTTTTTTACAATTTAATTAAGGTGCTTCCCTGCATAGGGTTAGTAGCCGTTGAATTTAACAATAAGGAACCCATATGAAAATTAAGATCGATAAGTCCAAAGATGATCTATTAGCAGATTATGCTATTAACATGCTTAAGGATTTTTATCTTAATAGTTACGAATCATCCCCACAAGAAGGATACGCTAGAGCCGCTAAAGCATGGTCAGTATACAGAGAAACAATTGATGAAGATCTAGCCCAAAGGTTATACGACTATGTTTCAAAAAAATGGTTTATGTTTGCATCTCCAGTTCTTAGCAATGCGCCTAATGGACACGGTAAAGGAAAGGGAATGCCTATCTCATGCTTCCTCACATACGTTCCGGACACTCTTGAAGGTCTTATTGATCATACTTCTGAACTGCGCTGGCTTAGTGTTTATGGCGGTGGCGTCGGTGGTCACTGGTCTGATGTACGGACAGTCTCTGACATTGCTCCAGGCCCTATCCCATTTCTCCACACTGTAGACGCAGATATGATTGCTTACCGTCAAGGTAAGACTAGAAAAGGCTCTTATGCCGCTTATATGGATGTCTCACATCCGGATATCGTAGAGTTTCTAAACATTCGAATTCCTACGGGTGATGTACAACGCAAGGCATTGAATTTACATAATGCAATCAACATCACTGATGAGTTTATGAATTGCGTAAAGCATGGCGATTTCTTTGACTTAAGAGATCCTAAAGATGGAACAGTCAAAGACTCAGTTGATGCACGTAAACTATGGGAAAGAATTTTGGAGGTAAGATTCAGAACTGGTGAACCTTACTTAAACTTTATCGATACAGCAAACAAGCATTTACCAGAGCCTCTGAAAGAGAAAGGATTAAAGATTCATGGCTCTAATCTTTGCAATGAGATTCATCTCCCAACATCAGATGAACGTACTGCTGTTTGTTGCTTATCATCTTTAAACTTGGAGTACTATGATGAGTGGAAAGACACAAGTATTGTACGGGATCTTGTTCGCATGTTGGATAACGTGCTTGAGTATTTCATTGATAATGCACCTGATACTATATCTCGTGCTAAGTATAGTGCCATGCGTGAACGTAGCATTGGATTGGGGGCAATGGGCTTTCACTCGTTGCTACAAAAGCATGGAGTCGCTTGGGAGTCAGATAAGGCTCGTGAGATAAATGATGTAGTCTTCTCGCATATTCAGCGAGAAGCAAATGCGGAAACTGAGTGGCTTGCTGTTGAAAGAGGTGAGTATCTTGATGGCGAAGGAAGCGGAAAGCGAAACGCACATTTAATCGCAATCGCTCCTAATGCGTCATCTGGAGTGATTTTATCAACGAGTCCTAGCATCGAGCCAATGAAGGCAAATGCTTACACTCATAGAACCCGAGCAGGGAGTTTTCTAGTTAAAAATCGCTACTTGGAACAATTGCTTGCTGAACGGGAAATGAACAACGAGTCCACCTGGTCATCAATCATCACTAATAAAGGATCTGTTCAGCATCTTCCATTCTTAACTGAAGGAGAGAAGGCTGTCTTTAAGACGGCACAAGAACTTGATCAGACTTGGGTTGTACAGCACGCCGCAGACAGACAAAAGTATATCTGTCAAGGTCAGTCTGTCAATTTATTCTTCCCGTCCGGAGTGGCCAGAGGCTATGTGAACAAAGTTCATTTAAAAGCTTGGCAAGAAGGACTGAAGGGCTTATACTATTTGAGAACGGAAGCTAAATCTCGTGCTGAGACTGTCGCTGACAAAGTGGAGCGAGTTGCTTTACAGGACGATAATAGAACTATTATCTACGGTAAGAGTAATTGTCCATTCTGTGAACTTGCAAAGCAAGAGTTGACACTGCAGGGAATCCCATTCGATTACATTGATTTGAAAGAGATTGGAAAAACTGCAGCAGAGGTCACTGGAAGGAAGGTGAATAGTGTACCTCAAATTTACATTAATGGAAAATACGTTGGCGGTTATGATCAGTTAATTGCTTACTTAAATTCTAACACAGTAGCAGCTCAACAAGGCGAAGAATGCCGAGCTTGTGAAGGCTAAATTTTAAAAGGAACAATAATGTCATTACTTAAATTTTCAGAAGCCTACCGTCCGTTCAAGTATGACTGGGCAGTGGACTTATCGGTAAAGCACGAAGAAATACATTGGGTGGAGTCGGAAGCAGAGCTTTCAGAAGATGTCCAAGATTGGAAAACAAAACTCTCAGAAGCTGAAAAGGAGTTTATCACTCACGTTTTGAGACTATTCACTCAGTCTGATGTGCAAGTTGGTGAGAACTATCACGAGCTACTCATCCCTAAATTCAAAAACAATGAAGTGCGGAACATGCTCTCGTCCTTTGCGGCACGAGAGGCGGTCCACCAGCGAGCGTATGCGCTTCTTAATGATACGCTTGGATTACCAGACGAAGAATTTCATAAGTTCCTAGAGTATAAGGAAATGGCTGACAAAATCGACTTCATGAAAGAGGGCGATGTCAATACTCACACTGGACTTGCGCTTGCGCTCGCTCAATCAGTCTTCAACGAAGGAATGTCTGTATTTGCATCATTTGTGATGTTACTCAACTTCCAGCGCTTCGGAAAGATGAAGGGAATGGGAACAATCGTTGAGTGGTCTATTCGTGATGAGTCGATACACGTACAAGGCAATGCAAAGCTATTTCGTACTTTTTGCGAAGAGCATCCTCGTATTGTTAACGATGAACTTAAGTCCAAGATTTATCAGATGGCCAAGAATGCCGTACAATTAGAAGATAAGTTTATTGATCTAGCATTCAAGGGTAATGACGTACAGGGAATGACAAAGAAGGAAGTTCGTGACTACATTCGCCATATCGCTGATCGTCGATTACTTCAGTTGGGTATGAAGCCTAAATTCAATCAAAAGGATAATCCACTTGATTGGCTTGATTGGGTACTCAATGGCGCATCACATGATAACTTCTTTGAGAAGCGAGTTACAGAGTACTCTGTTAACGGCATGGAAGGAGATTGGGGTTGGAATGACGTTGATCCATCCGCCGCTCAAGTTTGTGGATTAGATAGCAAGTCATGCGCCGCATAGTAGATAAGTATTGGGTAGAATTTGGGACGCTTATGTTTCTAGTAGACTTGTTACTAGTATGCGGATTTTCAATATATGGATAAGTGGCAAGCGGCGTATATGGATGTTGCTCATCGATTTGCTCAACTATCCACTGCTACCCGACTTAAGGTTGGAGCGATTGCGGTCAAGGACGACCGCATCATTTCAATTGGATATAATGGAACGCCTAGCGGCTGGGATAATGAATGCGAAGACTGGGTTCCAAATGAGGGAGTGACTTTTGAAGTTAATCCTGATGATCGAGCCATCTATGGTAGAATGATAACAAAAGAAGAGGTAATTCACGCTGAAGCTAATTGCATTGCAAAGTTAGCTAGAAGTACAGAAAGCGGAGAAGGTGCGACTATGTATATTACACACGCTCCGTGTCTGGGGTGTGCTAAGCAAATATATGGTGCTGGCGTAACTGATGTGTACTACAGAGATGAATATCAATCACTAAGGGGAATTGAGTTCCTTGTACAGTGCGGAGTAGGAGTATACCGTATATGAAAAAAATAGATTTTCTTTGTAGTTTCTGTGGTAACGAATGCACCATCGAAACATTTGGAGTTGATGACGAAGTGCAGTATTGCCCAATATGCGGCGAGAATCGAGAAGAAGAGCCGGGCGATTTTGATCCCGATTGGGAGTAAATTTTTCGCATCTATATACTAGACAGTATACTAGATAGGCGATTATAATGTGGAATTATGAAGGTCGTGAATTTACAAGCGACATGATAGGAGAGTTTGTTGGATTTGTCTACTGCATTACAGACTCTAGAAATGGGAAAAAATATATTGGTAAGAAGACATTTAAGTCGAGGAGAACTTTACCGCCGCTAAAGGGAAAGACTAGAAGACGTAAAGTCGTAAAAGAATCTGATTGGATGATGTACTATGGATCATCTGAAGAAGTCAAGTCTCTAGTTGAAGAACATGGCGGTGAAGTCTTTAATCGAGAAATCCTTCATTTATGTAATTCCAAGGGGGAGATGTCTTACTTAGAGTTAAAAGAACAGATTGAGCGAGAAGTGTTATTGTCAGATGAGTATTTCAACGGCATCATAAACTGCAAAATTCACCGATCTCACGTTCAGTCTTTAGTTGGGAGAGGAAAGAGATGATTATAGATGTAAATGTGAAGTTTGACACAGAAAATGAAAAAGACGAAGAAGTTTTAGAAAAAATTGTAGGGGTGTTAGAGTTAATTAAAGAGAAACTTGAGCGAGAGGGTGATAAGTGAAATACATTGATTACGAAATTGAAGATGATCGAATGATCAGCCTAACCGAACAAATCAAACAATGGCACTACGATAGAAATTTAATCCTAGGTTCTACTGACAAGGATCAAGTATGTAAATTGATCCAAGAAGTAGGCGAGCTTAGCGACAATGTATGCAAAGGTCGTGATGTCTCAGACGACATTGGAGATTGCATCGTTGTGCTGATAAATATTGCAGAGCGAAATGGTCTATCGTTATCAGACTGTTTAGAGCAAGCATACAATGATATCAAACATCGTACAGGCCGTATGATCAATGGAGTCTTCGTAAAAGAAGGCGATATTATGGAGGAGTAAAATGAGCTATAAAAAGAATGAAGTTGTAACAGTGATCTCAGTTGCTGGAGAGTATGTGGGTAAATTTCTTAAAAAGGATGATGCTACATTTATCCTTTCCGATCCCAAGATGCTCGTTCAGGGCGAAAATGGCGTTGGCTTTGCAAACGGAATTTGTGTTACGGGAGAGGAAAATCCCAAGTCAATGACTTTCTATACTGGTGGTATTGTCTTTGTAACAAAGACTAGTCAGCCTGTAGAATCTGCTTATTATCAAGCAAGTTCTGGGTTGATCGTAGGGGAAGGAGTCAGTGCGTAGCTTAACGATATCAAGACGAATCAAAAATATTTTGATTGGATTTGATCAATTCGTTTGGGTGTTGATTACATTCGGTGCTGTATATCCAGATGAAACTATTTCGTCTGCGACATACAGATACGAAAAAGAGGGACACTGGGTTGCTAAAATCGCACGTCCCGTAATCGACGCTTTGTTTTATTTGATCATAAGACAAAAGCAACATTGCAGACGTGCGTACTTGGCTGAAGTTTTTAGACGACAAATATTTGAGGGTCAACGTAAAGATGGCGGGGAAAGGTAGCAAGCAACGCCCGATTCAAGATCGAGCAAAATGGGAAGAGAACTATCATAAAATCTTTGGATACAAAGGAAAAGATCGCTGTCAAGAGTGCGGCGAAGTTGATGGTTTTCATACAGTGAATTGTAATGTCAGTCCTAAAGACTATCGAACAGTCCAACAGGATATGACTGAACTCAATTCAGATGGAAATCGGACTCGTGGGAGAAACGGGGAAGATCTTGACCCATATGAAATGGAGAATCCACTAGAAGGGACAGTAAGCCCCTTCTGGAATCATAATTGCAATTTAAATGGATACATTGCTGTTGAGTCCGGTCATGCTTGTAACTGGTGTGGAATGCAAGAAGACGGAACTTATGATTGATCCAGTATTCGTTTCATGCTGGCTTCTCTTAGAAGACAAAGACTAAATAATATTGCATATACAAAAATAAGGTTAAAATTATGCTATCATTATTAGGTACATTAGTTGGATTTGCTGGCTCAGCCGTTCCTGCTGTTCTTGGACATTTTGCTGACAAAGAGAATAACAAGAAAGAACTCGAAATGATGAAAATGCAGTCGGAGTTGATGAGACAAAATGCTGATATCGACATGACTAAATTTCAACTTCGATCAGTGGACGATGAACACGCAAGACTCATACAGCATGATATTGCAATGCAAGAAGACAATGGTCCGCTCGCTTGGCTTAGGAAGTCAGTCCGTCCTGTAATCACATATCTCTTTTTTGGGTTGTTTGCATCAGTCAAAATCGCTACTCTCATGCATGGTATGGATAGTGGTCAAGACTTTTATGCGGCGATCACAATTGTTTGGGATGAGGAAACACAAGCAATTTTTGCTGCGATTATCTCATTTTGGTTTGGTTCTAGAGCAATGAGTAGACAATCAAACGTAAAAACTTGACACATTCGCTTTAATGTGATAGAGTATGACTCATGATTACAATATATGGAACAGATGGATGCCTCGCCTGCTTGAAAGCTAAGCAGTGTGCTGAGATTTTTGAACTTGAGCATGAGTACATTAGTCTCGCTCGGGCTGACATCGAAACTAAGAAAAAGTTTTATCAAATCGATACTCACTTTGGTATGGTCCCCCAAATAGTATGGGGAGACGATATCATCGTTGGTCTTGCTGACTTTGAAAAACGTGTAAATGAGTTCTTACAAAAGGAGACTGATAATGGCTCACAAACAAAAAGTCCGTGATCTTTTAAACGAAGGAGTTGTAAGGCTTCTTTTTGAAAAAGCGGATGGATCACCTCGTGAAATGCACGCCACGTTACATTCTGATTGGATTCGATGGGAGCCTAGTGTAAAAGATAATGGAATGAAAAAGCCCCCTTCAGACGCTTCGATTTCAGTCTGGGATACGGAGAAAGACGCCTGGCGAGCCTTTCGCTGGGATCGTTTGCGAGAAGTAAACGACATGAAGTTTCCTCAAGGAGTTCACGACTAAAGTCTATAGGATATATTATGCCTGCTAAGAAAGCGACTACATCACGTCGAGATGCAAAGCAGATTGAAGCAAAGCATATCGGTGAAGAAACTCTAGACTGGTCTTCTGTAAAAGAAGATGATCTTATGGATACTATAATGACCAATTTGCGTCATTATGGCTACTTCTATGAACAAAAGACTTACGTCAAGTGGGTTGAAGATTGGATTCGAGAGTTCAAGAATTCCAATAATTTACTCAAGCAATACAAGAGAGCTAAGGGTTGGAGGACTTGTGGTACTTTCGCTGGTCTCTGTCGAATGGAGTTGAACGGTGCCCCACTACCAGAGTCATGCAAACTCTTTCAAGACAATCAGTTGACTTCTATTTTATCTTACGCTGAGTCGGATAACGTTCAGCAAGTAGAGAAAACTGTGGTCGCTCGCAAGACTCCTGCGGAACATCTAGCAGAAAAAACAGCAACACTTGTGGGGGAAATTGAATATGCAATTGACGAGTATTTTGAAAATACTATTTCAAAATCATATTCTCTCTACAATCATCTGAAGAAAGAAAACTCCGCCGCTCAATCTGCACGTGAAGCCATGCGAGTTATAGAGACTCACAAAGCTGAAATGGAGGAAGTAATATCGGGAACTTCTCCCGATTTAGTAGAGGCTTATAGTCACTTAACAAAGCGAGAGAAGACAAAGTATCTTAAATTCCTCAACGAGATGATAGTTGATTTACAAAAGTATCTTGAAACTAAAAAGGCCGCTCGTAAGCCTCGTGCGAAGAAAGAGAAGCCTTTGATCAAGCAGGTCGAGAAGGTTCAGTATCAGAAAGAAAGTTCAGAGTACAAAGTGGCCAGTATTAGTCCTGTACAGATCATAGGTAAGCACGAGTTGTATTTGTTCAATACAAAGACACGAGTTCTAAAATATCTTAGATCGGATCGTGTGGACGGCTTCTGGATCAAAGGAACTACTGTGCAAGGATTCAACGAAGCTGAGTCTTTCAAGAAGAAGATACGCAAGCCCGAAGAAATGCTTGGGACTCTTGTTAAGTCCACCAAGACAAAAGCACAAAAGTATGTCAAAGCGCTTAGTACGAACGAGACAGAGGCTGACGGTCGAATTAATCGTGATACTATTATACTTAAGGCGTTCTAATGGGTAAGGTTATAGATTTTGTTAAAGCGCACGAACGACGAAAAGAACTTAAGCAGATGGACGAAGAGCTAGCTAAAGATCCAGATATGTTCTTTGCTTATAAGTTCGGTTTCGATGTTGCATTTGACATTACTATAGCACTACACGAAATGGGGTATAACATAGGAGAAGATGTAAAGTGCATCGTCGATATTCTCGCTATTGAAGAAGCTGTTCGAGCATTAGTGATGAGATGTGCCAAGAAAGAATACCCCATGCAAAAAATTAGTGAAGGTATTTTTAGAAACGAGGACGGAAACGAACTCGATTACGAAACTATCATGAAAGAGTTTTTGAGTGAGTTGGAAGATAACGTATGATACTAGTTGATATGAATCAAGTAATGATTTCGAATATGATGGCTCAGTTGGGTAGTCATAAAAATGCAAAAATAGACGAGCGCATGATTCGCCATATGGTCTTGAATTCGCTACGGGCTGTTCGTACTAAGTTTTACAATGAGTACGGAGAGCTTGTTATCTGTTGCGACGACAAAAACTATTGGCGCAGAAAAATGTATCCATACTACAAAGCAAGCCGCAAGAAAATGCGAGAGAAATCTGAGATGGATTGGAATGCGATTTTCGAATCGCTGAATACCATTCGTGACGAACTCAAGGAGTACTTTCCGTATCGAGTGTTTCAGATCGACGGCTGTGAAGCGGATGATATTATAGGTACTATCGTACACAAAGAAGGTACGATCTTAAACACGGGTAAGCCGATCCTAATTTTGTCGGGCGACAAAGATTATATTCAGCTACACAAATATGCTAATGTGAGGCAGTACGATCCAACACGTAAGCGATGGATTAGCAATGATGATCCCGAGCAATATCTAATCGAACACGTTATTAAAGGTGATAGTGGAGATGGCGTACCTAACATTCTTTCAGCAGACAACTGCCTTGTTGTTGGCATACGTCAAAGCCCAATTACTAAAAAAAGATTGTGTCAATTTAGTGATATAAATAACATGGATGATGATGTCAAAAGAAATTACATGCGAAACAAAATGTTAATTGACTTATCTGAGATACCTGAAGAGGTGAAGAGTCGTATTCTTGAGGAGTACGAAAAAGAAAATACGAAGGATCGAAGTAAGCTATTTAACTACTTCGTTCAGAACAAACTAAAACACTTAATGACAAACTTGCAGGAGTTTTGAGATGACAACTTTATCTATGTCCGAAATTTTAAAAACAGCGGCGGCCTTGACGACCAGAGGTGACAAGATTGCTTACCTTAGACAAAACAACTCCAAAGAGCTTCGTAACGTTTTGCTGTTGACATACGATAACAAGTTTGAGCTAGATCTTCCAAACGTTGCTCCCCCATACACCCCGTCAGACTTTCCTGACTCTCACGGGTTATTGTATAGGGAGTGTAGAAAACTATCCTATTTTGTAAAGAACATGAAAGAAGGTGCAGGACTTTCACGAGCCAGAAAAGAAAGTCTTTTTATTCAGATGCTTGAAGCTGTTGATAGAGAGGACGCTAAACTTCTTGTCAGAATGATAGAAAAGAAGCCCATTCTAGAATTACCAGCAGATTTACTAGTCGAAGCATTTGGATTCTCAATTGAGGATCCGGTAGATCCCACCCCCGTTAAAAGAGGCCGAGGTAGACCTCCAAAGGTAAAAAAGGATAGTTAAGTAATGGCTAAAAACAAGAAGTTCCGTGAGTGGATGGAAGAGGACGGAGAGCAAGTGTTTAAGGAGCGAAAAAAGGACACAAAGCGCTACGACAAGAAAAGATCCGCCATTCAACGGGCACGTAGACAGAAAACTAAGCAAAGAAACAGCTTTTTTTGACAAAAAGCCTTGACACGGGGCCATTTTTACAGTATAATCATATCTGTTTTGTGGGAAATTGTCTGTTTTGAGTGTGAAAATGAAAGAAAAAGTGATTTTAGTTGATTGTGACGGCGTTCTTCTTGACTGGATGTACGCATTTCGCCAGTGGATGAAGCGTCACGGCTATGAAGAAGTCAATCCCAACCTTTACGAAGTCAATAAGATCTTCAACATTCCTCGTGCTGAAGCTAAGAAGTTGTGCCGAATGTTCAATGAGAGCGCTACTATTCGAAAGCTTCCTCCCCTTCGTGATGCAATCAAGTATGTCAAAAAGTTGCATGAAGAGCATGGTTACGTCTTCCACGCAGTAACTAGCTTGAGCAACGATGAATACGCTCAGCATCTTCGAACTAAGAATCTCTGCGAACTCTTTGGCCCAACTGTGTTTGAGCAGTATGTTTACTTAGACACGGGTGCGGACAAAGACGAAGCGCTAGAAGAGTATCGTGACACCGAGTGCTACTGGATCGAAGATAAAAAAGAAAACTGCGATGTCGGTATTGATCTTGGTCTGAACGGCATCCTGATGGCCTGGGAATATAACAGTGACTATGAAGGCGTTGCCGTCCGTGTTCAAAACTGGAAGGAGATCTACGAGATAGTTACTGGATAACCCAGTTACCGTTTTTAATCTTTCTATATCTAAACTGAGAAATGGTTAGTCCACATGACTTTGCCGCTTCTTTTATAGATGGATACAATTTACCACGAGGAGACAGAACGGAACGCTGACGAGTTTTATTGCTAGTGTTTCCTTTCATAGAGTTTGATATTCTTTGCTTAGTCTCTTTTGAATGTGGCTTACGCTTTAGATTACATCTACCCGGTACATATCTTTTTGGCTGAGTGCCTTCAGTAACATAGATGTTTTCTTTACCGTTGTTATACCATCGCAAGTTTTTTTCGGCAACAACACTTCGTCCATACATACCATTGTTTTTGCCTTGACGAGTTTGCGACCAGTGATACTTTAGTTCTTCTGTGTGTGTCTTACCGTAGAATGAATTGAGTTCCCCAATATACGCTTCAGACAGACTGATAGCTTTAGGCATGGGTTCGTAATCGAAGTCGATAGGATCAAGTCCTAGCGCTTCTGAGATGGGGTCATAAATAGACATAGCTGATACTCCTTTACAGTATTAGAGTAGTCGGGAATGGCCGTTCCGTGGACTACAACTTTATTTATATAAAAGGAGTTTGTGATGACCAGAGAAGAGGCGGAAGCAAAAGCGCTAGAAGCTTTAGATATGGATCTCATTAAGTTCGAGCAATTAGATGCATATATTGAGTTCTTGCTAGAAAAACATGCGAGTACTAAAATATAAATATTACGTTCAATATGGATTTACTCACTTATGCCAATATACACATTCCGAGATAAAGAGACAGGTGAAGAAACAGATCACCTGATGAAAATTTCTGAAATCGACCAATTCAAGGCAGATAATCCTCATCTTGAAAAAATAATCACCAAGGCTCCTTCCCTTGGTGATCCTATGCGCTTGGGCGTCCGAAAAACGGATGATAATTTTAACTCACTTCTAAAACATATCAAGAAGGGCAACTCTAAGGGGATCACTAAATCCACCATTAATACCAGATAACAATAATAACAATAAGGATACTGTAAGTATGCCTGAAAGAACCGAACGACTAACGAAAAGACAAAAACGAGTACTTAGACAACAAGGAGTTTTAGATTCTAATAATCAATTGGGACAAAGATTCGGTATTAAAGACGAGGTTTTCCCAAAGACAAAAACACAAGAATTTGCATTCGATGCGTGGGATGATGGATACAATCTCATGCTTCATGGTATAGCGGGAACAGGAAAAACGTTTCTTGCTCTTTACTTCTCAATTTCAGAAGTATTAGCCAAAAACTCTTACTATAAGAAAGTGTATGTGATTCGATCTGTTGTCCCATCAAGAGACATGGGATTTCTACCAGGCAATCAAAGAGACAAAATGAAAGTGTACGAGAGTCCCTACTACGACATCTGTACAAAACTGTTCAAACGAGGCGATGCATACGAGATCCTAAAACAGAGGGCCAACATCGAATTCGTTTCAACCTCTTATCTTCGTGGATCTACATTTGATGATTGTATTCTGGTTGTCGATGAAGTTCAAAATATGAGTGACCAAGAGCTTCACACTGTCATGACCCGAGTGGGTGAAAACTGCAGGATCATTTTCTGTGGCGATGTAAAGCAAGATGATCTGACCAGCGAGCGTAAGAAAGAAGTCTCCGGTCTGAGAAATTTTATGAAGATCATTGCTAAGATGAAGGAGTTTCAGTTCATCGAGTTCACAGCTAAGGACATTGTACGTAGTGATCTAGTAAAGTCCTATATAATACATCGAGACAGTTTAGGACTCTAGCAATGAGACCAGCATCCAGAATATTAGACAAAGTTTTAACTGGACACTTATGTACGGTTACTGCACCCATTACTGGGAGATGTGCAAATAGAACATTGACTGAAGGACTACCAACTGCAGCTCTCGGAAGTCGAATTGTTCCTCACACAATCAAGCGGGGTAGTAAGTGTAAACCGCACGTCAAGCAGACTACAAAAACAACAACTAGCAATGTATTCGTTCAAGGTCGTCCAATCACCAAAATGATCGATCCCGCAGATAAGGGCATTGTGATCAAAGGAGCAAAGAAAGTAATTTCTAACTAAATTATGTTTAATCATGTGAATATGGAAAAGGCGCTGACTGAACTCAACGCCGAAATGACAAAAACTGGACGGGTATACGTTACACCAACTGGCAAGCGTTACCCGTCCATCACTACAGTACTCAGCTTGCTCAGTAGGGATTCAATACAAAAGTGGCGAAAGAGAGTCGGTGAAGAGACAGCGACTAAAATTTCTACGCAAGCATCAACTCGTGGAACCGCTGTACATGATCTGGCGGAGAAGTACGTTAACAATGATCCCGATTGGTCAAAAGGCGCAATGCCTGCAAATATTTTTACGTTCAACTCGATCAAGCCCTTACTCGAAAAACATTTGAATAATGTTTGGATTCAAGAAGCACCGCTTTACTCAGATCGATTAGAGATCGCTGGTCGTGTTGATTGCATTGCAGAGTGGGACGGTGAGCTTGCAATCATCGACTACAAGACATCAAAGAAGCAAAAAAAGTTTGAGTGGATTGAGAACTATCTGATACAAGAATCCGTTTATGCTGCCTGCTTCTATGAGTTAACTGGAGTCCCCATCAAAAAGATTGTTACTGTCATCGCTGTAGACAATGACGATCCTCAAGTGTTTGTAGACACTCCATACAAGCATTTGGCCAAATTTATGGAGGTGAGAGAGCAATATCGAAATGAGTACGGATTTTAGAAATCGACAAGTTTGGACCTATCCTAAGGCAGACAAAGATGGAGTTTGGTATCACAACAATAAAAGACTCATCATGAATATTTTATCCGAAAGTGAAAAGCAAGAATATCTTGACAAGATGTTGAAAACCCAGTAAAATTTAAGTAAATTGACTAGGAGTTTATATTATGAAAGTCTATCGACCGATTGTATCTAAAACTGAGCAAATCTTCGTAAAGGAAATGCTGGAGATTGCGGATCACATAGTCGCCGACTACAGCTTCCAATCAAAATCTCGATGGGACACTAACAACAGACAAAAATTCATCGAATCCTTAATACTAAACATGGCTCCATCTAAGTTTGTTTTTGCTGACACAAAAGCCTGTGCCGCTACGGCAAGTACGAAGGGTGATAAGATTTACTTCGAATCTGCTCAAAATCGAGGCATAATCTTTCTTAACGTTGATTCGAACAATCGTGTAACTTCAATTAAGATGTTTGTGCGTGATGAGTTTCCTTTGAAGCCAGCTAAGTATGAGATCAACGGAACGATTTATGAGATCAAGAAAGACGTAAATGATAGATACTCTACGTTACCCACCGCACTCAAGATTGCATTTGAAACTGCTTCAATCACAGTTGAGCGAGCCATCGAAGCAACTCGTGAGCAATTATCAGACATCTTCATTCGTATGAATGACGGAAAGCCTTTGAACGAGCCTGAGAAGCGTAACGCAATCATCTCTGATGTAGCAAATACGATTCGAGATCTCGCTTCAGACTTTGAAAGTTATATCATCAAGTCTAAACTCTTCAGTGAAGGCGATGTAACACGAAGAAAGTTTGATGAGTTTATCGCCACGTGTGCTATGCACTTCTTCCACGGTCGTACAGCAAAGACTACTGCGATCACATTTAGCAATATGTATGATGATACAAGCGAATATCAACAAAGCATCTCTTCATTCTCAAAGCGATTCAAAGACTTCATGAAGGTCGTTGGAAAGAATGCTCCTGATCTTGGATACAAGAACGCTTTGCTTGACCTTTTCTTGTTCTACAACGAGATGCGATCAGAAGGCTATACGCTTCAAAAAGAGAACTACAACAACTTCATCGACTCTTACAAGACAGTACTTACTACTGGATTAGCGGACGAAACTGATGTTGAGTACGAGTCCGGCCGGAAAGCGATCTTCAGAGAATTGCTACGAAACAAGAAGTACATTCAGTATCGTATGTCAATCCTTGAGGAGTACGGATTTGATCCGACTCAGTTCGCAATCAAGCTAGATAAGAATCGTAGTGCGGATAAAGCAACTCGAATGATCGTTGCTGAGCGAGATGGCTACAAGACGTTTGAGGGTGTAGAGATTGAGCGTGGCACTCTTTTAACGTCTGCATTTGAGCCTGGCCATATTATTCCTCATTCTCTAGGGGAAGAAGCCGGGGGAGTAACTACAGTGGATAACACTGTAATGCAGACTCGTGAAGACAATCGCAAAACTGGAGCAAAGGTACTTACTGCCTAATGAGCAAACACACAAAAGAAAACTTTATAGCCGACTTTTATTCTGAAGATAAAAAGATAAAAGTCGGCTTTTCTAATGACAAGTATCACTATGTTTGTCGTATCTCAAAACTCATTCATGGCGGGTATGTCGAGCAAAAAGTAATTTTGCACGATTTAAATGACGAGTGTGGAATACCTCAAATTTTGAAACAAATTTTTGATGAAATGTGTGATTAAAAGAACTTGTTTACTATAAATAAGAGTACACTATGACATAGCAATGTAGGGATTGTAAATGAGAACTTTACTTATCCTCGTTATGTTTATTTTATGTAGTTCTGCTATTGCCCAAGATATTAGGGATACTGAACCTGAGTTCGAGGATATTTTTCCCGTACTACCAGAAGATGTAGATCCTAATAATCAACAGAATGGTGACTTGAATTCGAATCAACAAAATTCGAATAATAATAATAGGTCTACCACAAACATAGGCGCAGGAGCAGGCGCACCTCAACCGGTTATGACGGCCATCGCTCCATCACTCATGTCTTCTGGTAGTGACACGTGTTTACAGAGTCGAGGCACTGGAGTTCAGCTTTTAGACATTGGTGTATCTCGTGGCGCATACAAGCAAGATGAAGAGTGCAATCGAAGGCGGGATGCAAAAGTATTTAAGGATCTTGGTATGATACTACCCGCAGTATCTCGTATGTGTCAAAACAAGCAAAATTGGGAAGCCATGTTTACTGCTGGCACTCCCTGCCCCATTCTTGTCGGGGGTAAGATGGTATTCGGCAAGAACGCAGTGCTTGCTATGAGAAAGCAACCGAGCGTTTATATTCCTGACTATAATAAAAAAATGGATTTTTATAATACAGTTTTAGGAATAGGAGAAATAAATGAAACTGAAGAAACTAATGGCAATGAGCTTAGCATTAGTGAGCAGTTCCGTACTAGCAGGACCAGTTCAGTGGAATAGCGTTGATAGTCTAGTCAATGCTAGTGAATCAATTAAAACAACCTTAAATGTTGGAATTAGACGAATTGGCGGCGCTGGTGATGTAGCGGCCGTCGGCGGAATTGCTCAAGACGATGGGTTTTTACAGCCTGTTTATATGTCTGAAGCACAAAAGAATGCATACAATGTGGCTGTCGGAGACGTAACAACTGATATCTTTAACAAGACAGCGACTGAATATTTGGCTGAGCAGTCAGTACTCGCACAAGAAAATTTTAGTGCGGCAGTTGATGCATTTATTCTTGCCGCAAGCCCATTCATTCAAGCAACATACGTGAATGCATTGGCAGCACAAGTGCAAACAAGTGGTGATGCGATACAGGGTCAGCAGTTGCAGTCATATTTGCAGAATAACAACGTTCTTATAACATCACAACACGTTACTGACTACAATAGCTCCCTTGATACTGTGGAACTTGCCGCAGAAGTTTGGGGTACAGTCGAAGCAGTATATCAAGATCCAAATCGTGTGGCAGCATTGCAAGCAGGTGCTGATGCAAGTAATTTGGACTTCTTGAATGCTGATGATTTGTTCCTTGATCGATTTAGTGAATTTAATGAATCGGCTGCGATTGTCTTTACAAGTGGTGTTAATGCAGGTACAATAATGTTCGTTGACGTTGCATCAAATCTTATGACTACGGCTGAGATCATTGATGTAGGCGCAGTTAGTGATTTCTATACTACTGGTCCTACGCAGGATGAAAATGTACTTTGTGAATTTACAAATGGTTGGCAGTCTAATGATTCGACGATGCCTTGTTACGTAGCACCTCCTGCACCGTAATAAAAAAATGAAAGACGATGGAACATCAAAGCAAGAAGTGAACATGACATTGACAGATGGATCTCGCTGGCTAAATTGCTCTGTGCATTTACCAGCGGGATTTCGCATATCTGATATATTGAATGACGAACGAAAATTCCTACCCTTAGATCGAGATGGAAAATTTGTTATGGTGCACAAAGATCAAATAGCATTTATAGTCGAAGTTTAAAATTCATATATAGATGTGTATATCTAGTGAGAGTGATGTATATGTATAGATCGGTTTTTATTTCAGATCTTCATTTGGGCAGTAAACACTGCAGGGTTGATGACCTCCTCTATTTCCTAAAAAACATTCGTTGCGAAAATCTATATCTCGTCGGAGATATCATTGATGGCTGGCGTCTACAAAAAAAGTGGTACTGGCCAAAAGAGCATACGGATGTTCTTCGTCAAATCATGAGGATGTCAAACAAAGGCGTAAATGTTGTTTACATACCAGGTAACCATGATGAGTTTTTAAGAACTGTCATCGGCAAAGGAACACAATTCGGTAATATCAAAATCCAGCAGAAGGCTGTCTACGAATCGCTCAAGGGTGAAAGAATTCTGATCGTGCATGGAGATCTTTTTGACTATCTTATGAAGACAAAATTTGGTCGGAGAGTCATGGCTTTAGGTGATTGGGCGTATGACGTGGTTGCTTGGATTAACATCAAATATAATCAATGGAGGAAATGGCGTGGACTCCCTTTATTTTCTGTCGCTAAGTATCTCAAGGCAAAAGCAAAAGCTGCAGCAAACTTTGTTGGAACCTTTGAAGAAGAGATGGCCAACTATTGTAAAAGTAAGCGCTATGACGGCATTATTTGCGGGCATATTCATACCCCTCGGATTAGCACTGTTTATGGCGTACTCTACATGAATGATGGGGACTGGGTGGAAAACTGCTCAGCCCTTGTGGAAACCCTAGATGGCGAATGGAAGATCATACAATGAAAATAATTTGGTGTTTAGTGATGTTACAGTTTCCTAATATCCAAGTAGTCAGCGTGTTTGACACAAAAGAGCAGTGTAGACAATATCAAACCAAACAACTTAAATGTTACAGGGTAGCACTCAATGACAGATACCAGCTTAATGAAAAACCTGACAATCGTAATCCCATGCAAAAACGAGGAAGATTATATACACCATCTCATAGACGCACTGAGTTGGCAGTTTGGGATGAAACACGTCAAGATTATTATAGCGGACGCATCTACGGATAATACACGAAAAGTCATTGCTTCAAGTAAGAAGAGGACTAAGCTGGACATTGATGTTGTAGATGGTGGGCCTGTATCTATTGCAAAGAACAACGGTGCGGAAAAAGTTACCACTCCATATGTTTGCTTTATAGATGCTGATGTAAGATTTTGGTCTGATCATGTAGTGTGCGATTCACTTAAAAAAATTATAGATCACGATCTCGATCTTATTGGTCTGCGCATGAAGTGCTATGATGATGACATTCGAGCGCAATATGCATTCACTATCTTCAATCTAGTGAACCGTGTTCTGTCTAAATGGCAGCCATTCGCTGTTGGTGCATTCATGATGATGCGTACAGATAAGTTTCGTGAGTTGGGTGGATTCCCATGCAAATATCCTACGAGCGAAGACTTCTTCCTATCTAGACAAATAGATCCAAAAAAGTTTATGCTATTGAATCATTACTGTGGACAAGATAGTCGTAGATTTAAGAAGATGGGATACTTCGGAATGGCCACATATCTTATTCGCAATTTTTTCAATCGAAACAATGATGAGTATTGGTCAAAAATGGATGAGGAGAAGTATTGGTCTTAACTAGTTTTATGTTAAGATTTTATGAATTTTATGTTAAGACTAGGTTAAGATTTATATAAATATTCTTACGTTGTGAAACGTAAGGAGAAAATACACATGACTAAACTAGCCATCGTCGTGATGACGATTTTATTCACTCATGCCGCAACGGCAGATGACTTTCAAATAAAAGTCAAAGAAGATCAACAGATCATTAAGATACAAGATGATCAATACAACTGGGCGATTGATGTTGATTGTAATTCTAAGCTCAAGACTGACGAACAAGCAAATGTTCAAGTTTCCAAAAGGCGTATTCAAATCGGAAACACTATCAAAATAAAACAAGGCAACAAAGAGAACCGTTGTAGGGTTAAACAACTTGCGGTAACTTCCATTTTTTGATAAATACTCCCAAAGCGGGAGGAATTATGTCAATTGAAGAAATGGAATTAGACGTTGGCGGTACGAAGATTAGAGGTGTTTGGATCGCCATCGTCTTCTCTTTTGCATCTACCATAGGTGGTGGCATCTGGGCCGCATCTGAGTTTTTTTCACGTCTTGAATCACTCGAAGAAACTGTTGATCAATCATTGACTCAATCTAATACTGTCTCTCAGAGATTCGATGACTTTCGTGAAGTGTGGACTGAAGACAAAAAATCTTTGACTAGCGATCTGAGTGTTGCGCAAACAAAGATTGAAGACGCAAACATTGATGAGTTACAAGGTAAGCTGGCCACACTTGGGACAAATCTAGCTACAATCATGGAACAGCAAAGACAGCTTCTTGAAATCCAAGAGCGTATTGTCGAGGTTGAAAAACAGATTACTGAGACCGCAACTCTCGTCCAGAAAGCCGAAAATATGATGACTGACGCCGATGCAATCCAGAAAAAATTGGATAAGATTGATCGTGAAATTGAAGATATCTGGAACGGAATGGACTATCTCAGCAACCCATATGGGAGCTAATATGTCAAAATTACCAAAAAAATCGACATATTTCCAAAAAAAGCCTTGACTTTTGCCTTTCAGCCATCCATAATTGCTATTGTTTGACTAGAGAAGAGACTAAATTATGAATGAAGCGCTACAGAACCTTAAAGACAAAATCATTGACGATTTTGAAAGATTTCAAAACAACGGTAGAAACTGGGAAGGTCGTGGTGAGCATCAAGCCCGGCGTCTTCAAGAGTTCATCGAAGGGCTTCACTTCGAAGAAGGTCGTAAATACATCAAAGTGATCAAAGCGCTAGGCGCTCAGCAAGTCGTCTGGGGCTTCGTTGTCAAGGGCGAGAACGATAAGAAGTTCCGCAAGGGTGACATTCTGAAAGCCGCTGGCTGGGCCGCTCCGGCTCGAAATGCGGCTCGTGGAAATGTCCTTGACGGAGATTTTAGCTGGGTACGATGGACTGGTCCTGAGTACCTCTAGGGGGGCAAGAAATGAAGTACTTAAAACTTTTCGTCAAATACGGGCCGCTTTTAGTGATCGCTATTGCGGCCGATCTCGTATCTTTTCTAGCTAACGGAGTTGCTAGTCTTTACAGGATTCTCGGAACCTGGGCCGAAAAGGGTTATCAAAAAGCGATTGATTGGTGCGATAATTAACTAGAGGTTATAGCACATATTCCTAAAGTTTATAATGAGAGTTTGATATGATTACAGAGATTGAGTGTCTTGAGGGCGAAACTGGGACTCCTTACATCCATCTTTTCGAAGAAGGGAAAAGAGTGTCCGTAGGATCCAATCCGGCCTTTCTAGCGTACTCTATAGAGTCTCACGGCGGTCCTGGGCCAGTCATCTATGGAGAAGTCCCACCAACCCATGAAATTCTTTGGAAGCGAACACTGGAGCTTGTATGAGCGCATCTGGAAAGTTGTATTTTGCTATACAGGAATTGTACGATAACGGATATCCAACTCAAGAAATTATCGAACAGATATCATTCGACTACGCCGTGTCGGAAGACTATATCCGACAAGTACTTGATGTAATCGAGTCCGAAGCGCTTTACTCGAATCCCTACTGATGGTGATATTTTCAGCACTGTTCACTCTCGTTTTTGTGGGGTTCTGTGTTTGGATGGTCAAAGTACTATTCAAGCCTCTGATGATCTTGATCGGATACGGAATTATTGGGATGTTCTTCTTATTCCTTTTTGCTCTATTATTTGGCTAGTTATTCCAAAATATTCTAAGCAAGGGCCTTGTATTTTCCCATTAGACCTGTCATAATTCGTCTGTAATTTGTTTCCTATAGAGGTTATTGTTTATGTCTTCCATGCGTATTGTTGTTCAAACTCAGCACTGTGAAAATTATGGTGCTCATGATTGGGACGGTAAAGGCGAATGCCCGCAGTACTGGAAGTTCAAGGGTGGCAACACCTACATTCTTCAAGGTGTCTCTGTCGAGCAAGCGCTCGGTGGGCAGATCTGGGAAGATCTGTCTGCAGCAATCGCTTCTAAGTCCGAGTACTTCGAAGAGTACATTATCAGCATGGATCTTGTTGATGACGTGGACTTTAACGAGTCCAACTATGTCGAGTCTTGGGATGCTCCCATTTATCTTGACATCACCAAGTCTGGTGTGTTTCGGGCTCGTCGTGTCCAAGAGAACGACATGATGTTCCGTTCTGAAATCAAGCGTAAGCATGAGACTTGGGATCAGGTCGAGGGTGATCGTGCGGAGTACGAATCCGCACTTGAGTTTGCTAACGGGTTAATTCTTCCCTACAAGGATGCGTGTGATTATATCGCTAGCTTGGAGGCAGCGTAATGAACATCGTAAGATCTAGTCGATCCGCTGGTCGACATACGTATATTGTCGAACTCTCTTCCGTAGAGCAAGAGTGGTGTGATCATAGGATTATCACTTCTGTGGATCGTCGAGGATCTTTGTCAGAGGAAACTTGGAATAAAATAGCATCCGGTGAGCAACATCCCTGTCACTTTGGCGGAAAGGTGACTAAGACCCTGACACCAAATTTATTTGAAGTGGTAGTTTATGTTGATTGAACTACTCGCTTCGTTTTTTGTATTTGCGCTTTTCATATGCGTTTATTTTTACGGATATATCTCCGGTCGTTTAAACGGATATGAGAAGGCTCTCGAAATGTTTAAAGAGGAAATAGAAGATGACAATCGTCAAAATTGAAGAAAAGTTGGCAGCAATTCGGACTGCTGAAAACGCAATGCATTCTGTGCTTTCTGTGAATGCAAATGCGATTGACATGCAAACGTTTGTAACTCTTAACGAGTTAAAAATGGATCTCATTGATGCGCAGGACGCTCAAATGGAATCTATGGACGTTATGGGTATGCTAGACAATCTCAAGATTCGATAGCCCTTGACACGCATTTCGCAATCGTGTATAATTTCCGACTCAATTAGGAGATACATATGAAAACAGTCTGGGCGGTTTTTATGATTGATCTAGACAATTCTCATTATTTGGAATCTCTTTGGTCTACTAGGATGGGTGCTGAAAGCGACAAACTTCGCCGAAGTATTGAATCGGAAGATACCGGTTGGTACATGACATTCTATATAAAAGAACTAGAGGTCAATCGATGAGCGAAAAAATTACAATCGTTGTGAGAGAAAAAACGACAGACGAGAAAAAGGGAACGACTATCTGTTGTGGTAGCTGGAGTCACGCTATGGAAGAAATTGAAAAGCTGGAAGCTGAATTTCCAGATCGTCTTTATGTCATTGAGGTGCGATAGTGATAATTAGAGTGACAGGACCCAGAGGCGGAAAAGTGTCGAATGACCTGACCGCTATGGTCATCGATGCTACTCAAAATTTTTTGAAACAGCTTGGGATTGATCGTCTCAAGTTGGATCTGACAATTCGAATGCATCATAGTAGCCTGGTTGATTCAGAAGCCGAGGGCTACTGTGACGCTGAGACAAATAGAAAATTTGTTATTGATGTTTGTCTCTACTCGAACTGGTTACGCATTCTTGCTCACGAACTCGTTCATGTTCGACAGTTTGCGAGAAAGCAATTGAAGTTAGATGGCTTCACTTGGATGCATAAGCGGTACTCTGATGAAACTGAGTATTTGAATCAGCCTTGGGAGAAAGAGGCGTTCTCTCTCCAAAACAAGCTAGTTCGTGCTTACGAGAATCCGTGACTATAAATAGTTTTTGTAAAGGAGAATTGGTATGAAAAATAGAGCAACAAAAGTGGTAGCAGGACTAGTGGCTTTGGGTATCTTTTTTAGTGCGCCTCAGGCCTCTGCTCTTGGCGATAGAGAAAAGGGAGCGTTGATTGGTATCGCTGGGTTACTCACGGTTCAAGAAATTATCCGTGGCTCAAAGCATCGTCAACAACACACTCAAATGCAGACTCAAGGTGCGTCTTCGTATCCTCCCACTACTGGATACTATGACTATCCTTCGTTCGAAGAGTTTCGACGTGCGCAGATTGAAGAAGCGTATCGACGTGGAACTGAAGAGCGACGAATGCGTGAACTGCAAGAAGAAAAGGCTGAAGCGTATCGTTGCGCACTGGAAGGAACTTGCTAAAAATGAAATCTTTTAAAGAGTACAGAGAAGACTCTATAGATTGTCAATGCGAATCTTTATACGAAGATTTAGTAGTAGAAGCATCAGAGTATCAAGGTAGAAAGGTCGATCTAAATGATCCGTTCAGACTACCCTCTGGCTCTAAAAAGAAGTTTGGCGTGTATGTTAAAAACGAAAAGGGTAACGTTGTGAAGGTCACGTTTGGAGATCCGAATATGGAAATCAAGCGTGATGATCCAGATCGACGAAAAAACTTTCGAGCCAGACATAATTGTGATGACCCGGGTCCAAAATGGAAAGCCCGTTACTGGTCATGTTATCAATGGAGAGGCGGAGCTAAAGTCGATAACTAGCTCCAAAGAATGAGGATGGGAAAGGGAAAAGAGGTATACACCAAGCCCACCTGAACTGTGCAGGTCTAGTACACACTGCGTCACAACCACCACGCTGACGTGCTGAGTCATCACAGTCCATCCCCCCTAATTTGGAATGATATATTATGGCAAAACCAAAAACAAAACTTGACGAAAATTGGTATCCAGAAAACTTCGATTGGTATGTTAAGTGGGCAGCCACAGTGGCTATTCTCGCTTCTTTGATCGCACGATCCGCAGGTCCAGAATATAGATTTTTTGATCTTTCAATCGGAACGGTTGGGATCACTTTATGGCTATGGGTGTCAGTGATGTGGCAAGATCGATCTTTGATCATTCTTAATGCAGTTTCACTCATGCTACTTGCATCAACCCTTTTACGTGAGGTGTAGTAATGTACGAAGTTTCGATGGATATTTCACATGATCAAGCATGTGATTTAGTTAAAAAAATATTGATTGACGATCTCGAATGCGTGAGTAGTCAAGAACCTAGTAGTGAAGAAAAAAAACTAATTGAAGCGCTCAATCGAGTCATTGCGTATTACTCGATACCAGGTGAGTGGAAAGAAGGAGTATATGAGTAGTGAAAGTTAAACTCGTCAGTTACAGTGTCGGCCATGAAGGCAATCCTTTCGATGATGACTATGAAAAGATGCCGCATGGCATACAAGACTTGGTCGCTTACTGTGCAAGAGTTAGTAATCCTTCGAATCAGATGAACGTTGAAACAAACGAGAAACTGCTAAACTATCTCAAGAAACATGCTCATTGGTCACCATTTGAAATGGTCAGTATCTGCATGGAGATTGAAACGACTCGTGACATTGCACGACAGATTTTGCGTCATCGCTCATTTTCGTTTCAAGAGTTTAGTCAGCGATATGCTAATCCCGCTGAGATGGGTGAGATGTTTGAGATTCGAGAAGCACGTTTGCAAGACAAAAAGAATCGACAAAATTCAATTGTAACTGACGACACAGAATTGCAAGAAGAATGGGTATGGCAACAAGAACGTGTCATAGAAGCCGCAAGAAGAGCATATGATTGGGCTATCAAAAATGGTATTGCCAAAGAGCAGGCTCGTGCCGTACTACCGGAAGGTAATACAAAGTCTCGTATGTACATGAACGGAACGTTACGTAGTTGGATACATTATGTAGACCTACGAAAAGAAAATGGTACTCAGAAAGAGCATATGGATATAGCAATAGAATGTGCTAAAGTGATTTCTGAAATTTTTCCACTAGGAGGATAAAATGGCTAATCATGTAGACTCTTATTTAAGGTTTGTTAGAATTAGCGATGCTGGTGTAAAAAAGCTTGAAGAAACTCTTAATCGTTTTGATAAGTATTCCGAAAAGGGTGAAATTCATTTAGCATACGCATATCACGATTCTTTAGATAGTGTAGATCGTGGAACTGCAACTGAAGAACTTGGGGCCAAGTGGGCATATGTTCAAGACTATGATACAAGCGGAATTTCTATGTACTCTGCTTGGAGCCCTGTAAGTACTTTTGTTGAAGATTTAGTAAATAAAATTGCGGAAGTAGATGAGAAGGTTATCGCAACATATTACTATGCGGACGAAATGCCTAACTTTATTGGTGTCGAAGTTTACACTGCTGACGGTCTTGAAGATAAAGAAGAATTAGATGATTATGAAATTCGAGATATCTTAATCGAAAAAGACAAGTCTCTAAAAGAGCTTTGGGATTCAGAAGAAGAAGAGTTTTCAGATGATGGTGAACTTTACCATGACCTTGTCTGGGAATTTGTGAGTGATTGGCAGAGCGAAACTGAAAACAGCATGTTAGAGTTTCTTCTAACAGAATAGTGTACATTTTTGTCGCTATCTAAAGGTAAAAGTTATTAGCCGCCAAAGCATAAATGGTGATGCAGGGGTCTTGTAAACCTCAGAACCAAGTTCGATTCTTGGTGGCGGCACCATTTAAGGAGAAAGTAATGAAAACAATTGGGTTTTGGATTTATGATTTGTATCGGTTCTTTTTTGATTTGAAGGTGAATCCTTTACGTCATATTCCGAGTCCATACACGCAGTTCATTTTGATGTTCTATCTTTCAGTAATGTGGACAGTCATCTTTACACTATGGGCTGGATACACTATCTACTGGGGCATCTACAGTGTCGGTGGACATCTCCTAGTTGTGGGAGGATTCTTCATGACAGGTCTTCTTTTTGAAGATGCAGAGAAGAACGGTCATCTTTGGGTTCAACGTCATCAGTTTAATCGAAAGAAGAATCGATGTGTTTGGGATTTGGAGAAAGAAGGATAATGCCAGGTGAAGTTGGATTACTTGCGATCTTCTTATGCCCGATGGTATTTGGTGGACTTGCTTTTTACTATTCTCATAAAGCAATTCATCAAGAGACGCTAGATCGATGGAAGCGTCAAGGATGGAAGAAAGATTAATTCCGCCTTGAATTCTCTAATTTTATAAATACGATTAGCATTCGATGTTAATCATTAAGGAGATTAGAGATGGAAAAATGTTCTTGGCACTTGTGTGAAAATGAAGCAGTAAGAAAGTACTGCTCTGTTAAATGTAAGAACAAAGCGGCTGTAGATAGATTCAGAAAGAATCTGAAACTTAAAGCAGTTGAGTATATGGGCGGCGCTTGTTCGATATGTGGATACGATAAGTATGTTGGAGCGTTACAATTCCATCATCGTGATCCAGACGAAAAAGATTTCGGCATCTCTTCTCATGGACACACCAGAAAATGGGAGTCGATAAAAGAAGAGTTAGATAAATGCGTGATGTTATGTGGCAATTGTCATTCAGAAGTACACGCAGGTTTAGTTAATATTCCCGAGTAGCTCAGTTGGTAGTAGCGGCAAACTGTTAATTTGCATGTCGTAGGTTCGAATCCTACCTCGGGAGCCATCTGCAGGAGTTATCTGCGCTAACTCTGAGAGTGCGGTGAGGAAGGGCTGGCAGGCCCCGACCAATATAAACAATGCGTTCGGGTAGCTCCCGTCAAACGAAGTCTGCCATATATTTTAATAACCGTCTAAGGAGTTTTGACCTATGAGATCACAGATTATCTCAGCAATGATACGCAAGCTTGAAGGCGAAATTGAGTATCATAAAGTAAACATTGAAGTGTATCTAACCCATCCGGTTGGAATCGGAGAGCATCCTGATATCATGGAAGCAGTAGAATCCGAGTTAGTCAAACTGGCTGAAGCTGATGAAAAGTTGTCAACGCTGACTAAGTACTTTAATGGCGTACAAGATATCTTGATAACAGAAGATCTAATCTCTTGACATAGACGTAATTTTAGTGTAATATTGCATATGTTTTGTTAGTGATCTTCTTGTTTGATATAAATACTCTAAGGAGGTCACTATTATGAAGTGGACAAAACCTAAAGCAATTGATGTACGTGCTGGCTTTGAAGTCACCATGTACTTTAGTATTCGATGACGTGTTGTCATTAGGAAGTGCGGACAGGGGTGCAAATCCCCTCGCCTCCACCAGATGAACACTGTTGATCTAAAGAGTAGTCATTTTAGTCTACGATCAAGATCCCGGCCGCCGGGTATGTGGGTGGAAATCCGACACAGTGTTTATCTGATGGGGGCGTTATAGATTCGACGGACGACCAAAAGCAATACTGAGGATCAGACGATGAACGCCGTCTGTAAAAACAGGGTTCAAAAAAATAATCGCAGCAAATGACGATTACTACGGAGATGTCGCACTAGCGGCTTAAGCTCTGCGGGGTTTGGTCCACCTTGTTACCCAACGGACCACTACACACACAACACACAGGAGGCTATTATGCCAAACAAAACCCCTTACGAACTTCGGTTCGATGTACTACAAATGGCTCGTGATCTTGAGATGCAACAGTATGAGGTTCTTATGAATTCATTCTGGGCACTATTCAATCAGTTTGAAGAGAAGATTGGTCAGATTGGTGTCTATCCAAAAGAAGCAAAAGAAGCCGCTGATGCATTAAAGATCGTTGCAAATGATCTATTAGCTGCAATTCCAACCATGCCTACGAGCGATCAAATCAATCGCAGAGCAAAAGAACTTTACGAATTTGTAGAGTCTAAGTAAATAGTGCGGGGGTATATCCCCCGCTAACAGAGGACACTAAGATGAATAATCTGAAATGTTTAATGTTATGCATGTTGTTATTACCTCTTTTTGGTTATGCAAATAGTGAATCTGAAGCTGTATCTGAAATTGAGTGCTTAGCACAGAACATTTATTTTGAAGCACGTGGTGAGGCTGTTGAAGGAAGAATCGCAGTTGGATACGTGACGCTCAATCGAGTTAAGAGTAAAAGATTTCCTGATAACGTATGTGATGTCGTTTATCAAGCGAAGTATAGTAAGTGGTGGGAAGAAGTCCATCAGAAAAGAGTTCCTGTACGTCACGCTTGCCAGTTTAGTTGGTATTGTGACGGTGTAGCAGATGAAATCGAAGATTATCCCGCCTACGAAAAAGCGCTCATGTTAGCGCAAGGAATCATGGATGGACAGTTTATAGATAACACGATGGGTGCCACACATTATCACGCAAAACATGTTGACCCATGGTGGAATATGCACTATAATGTAGTTGCTGATATAGGCAATCATCTTTTTTATGGAAAGAGCGCAAGATGAATACACCGCAACAAGTACAATCACACAAGTCTAACTGGATGCCCGGCTATGCTGTAAGACTACATAGTGATGTGAGTTCAGAAGGAAAGCACTGGTGCAAGAGTTGCCTTCCCAGAGAGAGTTGGAGTTATCGTAAGAACACTGCTCCATACGAGGACACTTTTCATTTCGAGTTTATAGAGGCTGCTCAAAACTTTGAAATGGAATTTGGAGGTTTTGCTAACCAATAAGGAAATCGTTATGAATCGATATAGAATTGACACCGGACGTTACGGTGGTGAGTTGACAATAGGTAAAATCACTCAAGAGTTTTTAGAGTTTTACCAAAATCATGATGACCCAGATGAACTCATTGCTTATCTGGATGATCCCGAAGACGAAAGCACTCCATTTGCAAATGGAGAGTACCATAACTCTTGGTTTGAGTTTAGTGATATCATGCATCTGTCCGGCCCCTACGCTGACAACGATTACTCTGTCTGGCGTCTCGACGAAGAAGGTAACGAAGTCGAGGAGGTTGGTCGATACGAGTATGATATTCTGTATGGTCAAGAGTGCTATGTCTCAGAAGACAATGATCGAAAAGAAGCATACGATGGCACCCCCTTAGAGTGGACTCCAACGCTATCTTGTCATAGCTCAGAAAAGGGTGGGTTCGGTTCAATCGAACTTGAACTCGAAGGTGAGTTTGATCCCGAAAAATTCGCAGTCTCAATTGTAGAATCAAATCTTTGTAGCCTTGTAAATAATTATTATTACGATGGCGAAGAGATTGAGGTCAACTGGGATTGGGCGGACACTACTGGTAAGGCTTTTTATAGTGAAGTCGGATACGCTGATCAGTACATTGAAAGTCACTACAATGAGCAAACTCAGAAGTGGCTTGAGGAATCCGTTCGTGAACACTTTGAGCAAGAGGCAGAGTGAAGTATTATCTCCCGATAGCACAATTCGGATAGTGCAACAGCCTTCTAAGCTGTAGGTTGTAGGTTCGAGTCCTACTCGGGAGGCCAAATTTGTCTCACGGCGTATGCCTGACGTTTTGACATTGCGAGATAAACTGAACCTGTTGTTGATTGCTGCTTACGCTTCATTCCAGCCGGAGACAGGGTGAGACAACCTAATGAGGAATATATAATGTCATATGATTGGCCAAAGATGTACAAAGCAGAAGAGCAAGTCGAGCAAACGGTTATTGATCATGTCACTTGGCATGTCTGCGAGTTTTTCGAAGTTGAAGAAGTTTCAGAATTAACCCGAGAACAGATTGACAGCGTTCGGGATTTCTGGGACAATATGAATGAGTACAGTCCGATGAACATGGGGTACTCTCATGTAATTAATTGCTGGGAAATGGAAAACGAATCTTTTTAAGACATGAGCACCCAAGTCGAAATCAAAGAAGAGGTCAAAGAGCAATATCGTGATAGCCAGATGAGTAAAGCTGGCCGTCTTGCGATGGAACTCAATGCTGAGCGAAGTCGTCTCCGTCAAGAGATGGAAGAGTTGCAAATGCAGGTTGAGGATCTTTCTCCTGCGACTCCAACGGGTACAATTGATTCTTATGTGAAATGGGTTGCGACTGTCCTAAGTATAGTTGGGGTGTTTCTAATGAGCGCTGGATTGACTCAACTCGGTCAAATCCAATACGCTATAGCGGCTATATGTTGGATCTACGTAGGCGCTAGCTGGAATGACAAAGCTATCATGATAGGTAGTGCAGTAACGGGGACAAGTGTTTGTCTAAATTTAGCTCAAACGTTATTAATTCAATAAAGGTGTTGATATGAACAAAGAACAACGTGCCAAAGATATAGAGCATCTTAAAAACAAAATGGAAGCGACCTTGGCTCAATTAAGATGGGCAACAAGGTGTATAGAACTATCTAGTCTCCCTGATCGTAGGTCCGAAGAAGAATCAAAAAGTCTCTACGATCCGGAGCACAGCGCAGGCTTATATGGTCAGCGATCAGACAGTAAAGCATTTAAATTGCACTGGGGTGTATCCTTAGAACAAATGGATGAGTGGATAGAATATGAGCAATCCAATTTTTGACTTAGAGCAACAGCTTTTAGAATGTTGGAAAGTGACTGATGAGATTAATCTAGTCACTCAACATTTTGTCGATTCGCCTGATTGGGATGGTAGTCATTTTAGTCCTCAAGCATGTGATGCTATGATGAACAAATACTTTGCAATCAAAGAATTGTATGAACTCAAGTTTCAACAATTGTGGGATACATTCGAAGATGTGTGTAAAGAGTATCATCAGCGAGGTAAAAGCTCCCATGAAAGTTAATTTAGAAATTGATTGTTCACCTTGGTTGAACGAGGACGGAACTGTCAGCGTTGGGATCTGGTTTGGTAATCATTGCGAACCTTCTTTGGAAGAAAGTTTCTTGTTAAAAGAGATGGTGGACAATACTCTAGAATCGCTATGTGTTAAAAACGAGATTCAAGAGTGCCACTTTGACGATGTTGAGGAGTTACTAACTTCACTCAATGATTTGTGCGAATATGCCAAGACTAGAGCTAAGAACTTGGGTTATGAGTGGAATGGAGAGTGAGTGATGAAAAATCGTTATGGTGATGAATATCATTGGGAAAAACTCAATGACGATGAGTACAAGTTCGTGATGGAAGGTGACTCAATGAAGTATTGTCGTATTGGTGGTAAAGAAGGTCAAGAAAAACTTGATCCGAATGATCTTGGCATGTTCGATCCAAGCGGTGGTCCGTATGTGGCAGTCGATTCTAAAATTTACTTTGATGAGATTCTTGGTGGTTTGGATGACAAGCGGTTTTTGACAGTGACACACCTTCGTTCTGCTGATGACAGTTTTATTGCTAAGATGAAATGATGAACAAGAATCAGCGGGTTGTTAGACTAGAGGAAGATCCAGAAACGGGAGATTTGATATTGCCCTTTCCTGATGATATGCTGAAAGAACTTAGGTGGCAAGAAGGCGACACGCTGGAATGGCTAGACAAAAATGGTCAAATAGTATTGAGAAAGAAAGATGAGTGACTATTATCCCGATAGCTGGGTCATACTGAAAATCAAAGAAGGTAAGTACGACCGTGGATTCTACAAAGTTCTTGCTGGATGGTCAGGCGGTTATCTTGACGGCGACAGTTGGCGGATGAACAGCGGCATCACCCGTGTTGAAGAGAAACCTCATCACTGGGAGTTCTATGGCGCAAGTGGATCAGTATACAAGTGCTATCGCAAAGGTTATCGCTTGACAATGGCTAACAGTGGAGTGTATAATCAACTCAAAGAGAACGAAGCATTTGAAGGTCAAATTACACTAATGCCAGAAGACACAGACTGGCGGGAGATTGAGTGGTGAGTGAGTAATGAACGAACTAATTGAACACTGCATGTACGAATCTGGTTTGACCGCAGATGGATGTTGGAATGAACTGGACGACTATGCTAAAGAGGCGATTCAACGATTCGCTAAATTGCTTTTTGAAAAAGCACAGCAAGAATTCGCACTGCAAGAATTGGCTGATCAAGCACAAGAGTTGGGCATCGAATAATGAGGAGAGCGAGTATGAGAGGTAGTGCTGTAATTAAAAGTCGTCGTGAAGGCGCACTTGATCGATTGAAGAACTCTGTGTTCTTCGAAAAGAATTATCGTAGTACGGGTAAACCTCGTACTCAGGAGGCGTGGCAGACACGCAAAGATCGGGAGATTGAAAATCTCGAAGTCGCTCTGGGTATCCGGACAAGGAAGTCTAGGTAATGCAGGTGTCTGTTATCTTGAAAAATGAGACCAAGTGGACTTGCTGCGAAGTTCACTTGGATCCAGATCAACGTCTCAGTGATATGATGAATGACGGTAGAGTCTTTCTCCCCATATCTAGAAACTATGTATCTTCGTTAAATGGTAGATCCAATAGTAAGACATACATAGTCGCAAAGGATACGATAGCACACATCGTTGAGGAAGAGTCATGAACGGATTTCGAAAGTTACAAGAGCGCCTTAGAGAAGAAGGTTGGTATGTAGGCTGGAACGAACCCTGCTGTCAAAGTTGTGCATGGGGTGGTCTACCTAGTTATCTTGGCGCAGTTTACGATGACGATGGTTATCTTGCACATCCCGAAACGGGCAAGAAATTGTCATACTCTGAGTACGAAGAGGTATACCCCGACGAGGTTGATCTTGATAAGGTTCTCTTCAATCACTCGCAAGACTGTGAAGTTGATATGTACGAAGATGAGATGGAGTGTGAGACGTGTGACGGTGAAGGATATGTCTACGACGAAGATCTAAATGAAAACGTCGGCGAAGACGATGATGACGAGTGTCCAGATTGTGGTGGTCATGGTTACAATCCTGCTTTATTGGAGACCATGTATGATGATGATGAATTTGATCGATCAGTCGATGGCTTTCTTTGTCTCACACCAGAATCCCAAACTTCATCACTGTTTTGTTTCAGTGGAGACAAGACAGGTGTTGAAAACCTAAAATCGATTCTTCCAATCATCGAAGAATGTGGTTGTAAGTATCACTGGAATGAAAGCGGTGACTCAAGAATCGAGATAAGCTGGTAAATCCAAAGCAAAATCAAGGAGCAATTATGAAAAAGTCAAGCATACTTTTTTCACTGCTACTTGGGGGATGCGTTACAGCAGAGAAAGAAGAGGAAATGGGAATGTGCGTAAAGCATATGCCTATACCAGATAAAAGAGTAAAATGCGCTGGTGGTAGAGGCGTTGCACCACAAATATGCGTGGAAGAAACTATTACAAAATTAATTTGTGTACGTAGAGAAGGAGTCTAGATGAAACAAGTATTACCTGATGTAACTTTTAGAACAAGAGTGAGAGACGAAACTCTTTTTGGAGATAATCCGTATCGTTGGCAAGATGTCAAAACTTCGGATTATTTTGCTGGTAAGCGAGCAATTCTGTTCAGTTTACCGGGTGCGTTTACTCCAACATGTTCGACGTATCAGCTTCCTAACTTTGAGAAGCTATATGGAGATTTTGTTGAGCAAGGTATTGACGCCATTTATTGCATGTCTGTTAACGATTCGTTTGTAATGAATGCATGGGCAAAAGATCAAGGGCTTGAGCATGTACAAGTCATTCCAGATGGAAGCGGAGAGTTTGCTCGTAAGATGGGTATGTTGGTAGACAAAGACAATCTTGGTTTTGGTATGCGGTCATGGCGATATGCGGCCATTGTCAATGACGGCGTAATCGAAGCATTCTTTCCGGAACCCGGTTTCTGCGATAACGCTGAAGATGATCCTTATGGTGAAAGCTCTCCGGAAAACATACTTCGACATTTACTAAATACATAAGTCATAGCAACAAGGATCGTCATGTGTTATATATTGAACCAGACGGCACTTTATCAGGGATGCTCCCCGAACTTGGGGAGCATTTTTCGTATGAAAAAAGTATTCTAGACAGGGAATATCCTCACGTAGCAAAAACGATTGTTGCGATGTGGGGATCTTCTGAGTGCATGAATTATATGGAAGACTTGATTGGCTACACTCCAACTGAGGGGCGGTCATCAAGACAGGGATTTCCGTTTGAGGCGGTCAAAGAAATTAATTGGCTGATACAGCATCATATGGAAAAATTTCCTTCCTTAGATTCACGATTTAAAAGGCGAAGTCAAGATCCTTGGCACACGGCCATTAAAATCATAAATAATGAGTGATCTTTAGATGTGTCGTGACGGCTTTTCTTCTATTGTTGATTGCTTGTGATTCATCTGCTCCGATAGAAGAAAAGACTGAAGAGACATTAACTGGCGTAGAATACGCTCCAGTTGGTGAACCCTATTGCGTAGATTCTACAAGCCCTGAACAAGATCGTTTTTCTTCTCTACTTACTCTCGTTCAAGATGTTCGTAATGGCAAAGGTGATATCAAAACAGAAGTCATCGAAGAAAACTCTGTTGAATGTGGATACGCTGAAAGTTGCCCAAGCGACTTTTCTTTCACTGATGATCCTAACTTTGATTACGTGAACTGCGACGGTATTCTTCAGCGAACAGATGTTAATTTTCCTTACAGTGAAGATAGTACCTATGTGAACACGATTGAAATTTTGTTTTTGATCGACTCACGCCTTGACACTGAAGGATTGACGCAAGAAGCATTCGTCGAGCGAGAGATTGAGTTTGCAAACTCTGTTTTCGAAAACTCGGGTGTTTTCATTAAACTTTCTATTGCTGATATTCGTACAATAGAGTTAAGTCAGACAAGAAGCCTTCGATCAAACATTCGATATCTTGGTGATCGACGATACGAATATAGAGACGTTAATGCGTGGATGATCGAGGCTAACGCTGATCTTACATACGTGTTTCTAAATCCTAGACAAAATCCAGAATTTTGTGGAGCCGCATACATTGATGCTTCGACTGACATATCAAAGCGGGTCGGCATTGTTCAATGCTATCAGAACACTGTTTTTCAACCTGATTATCTAAGATACTATAATCGAGCGCATGAGACGTTCGTGCATGAGGTTGGTCACAATCTAGGTCTTGAGCATGATATAAACAATACGTCTAACTTAAACGGAATCTTCCCCTTCAGTTTAGGATACGTGATTCCGAACACAACGGAAACATATAGTGATGGATCGGTGTTTAATGGCTATGGAACAATCATGAGTTATTCTGATGAAGCTACGAAAATGTTTAGCAATCCGGACTTGACATTTACCCTTCCAGACGGTAGAATTGTAGCTAACGGCGATAACGGAAATTCATTCTCTTTGTTTCCACCGCCGGAGACAAACGCTGTGTATTCGCTTAATCGAGTCAGAACATACATGAGCAATCTTGATCTAAATACATCCGAGACATTCTTTCAACTGAGTGAGGTGTCGGAAGACGCTATTTGTATATTCTGAGATTTAGTTATGAAAAAGCTTTGGACAATTTGGAAATATGCCATTGGTAGTTTTTCAGATGAAAAGACTGCTGACTACGATGACATTGTTGCAGTGATTCGAACCCTTGTGGTTTTGATCAACTTTATTACATGTTTTTTCATCATGGCTAACGTAATACACAACTGGTGAAACTAAATATTATACAACTGATAAAACTAATACAAGGACGGGTGAATGATTAATGATGTGCTAAAGATGTATATGAATGCTGAAGAGCAAAGACAGGAAACTTTCCTTCAGATGATAGCCAGTGAGAACTTTGCGAGTGACGCTGTACGAGAGCTTACAGGATCTGTTTTTACAAACAAGTATGCTGAAGGCTATCCCGGTCAAAGATATTACAATGGATGTGAAATCTACGATGATGTAGAAAGTTATGCAAAGGTGATGCTCAAAGAAGTTTATCGATGTGAGTATTCAAACGTTCAGCCACATTCAGGCGCAAATGCAAATCTAGCCGCAATGACAGCCCTGCTAAATCATGGTGATAAAGTGCTTGCTATGAGACTCGATCACGGAGGTCACTTGTCACATGGTGCTCCCGTTAATATTTCGGGTAGTCTTTATGAATTCTATCACTATGGTGTCAATGATTCTGGATTTCTTGATTACGATCAAATCGAATCTCAAGCAACTCAAGTCAAGCCTAAGATGATCATTGCTGGTGCAAGCGCATATCCACGCAGAATCGACTGGGAAAAATTTAGAGAGATTGCTGATAAAGTGGGAGCGCTCCTTTTAGTCGATATGGCGCATTATTCGGGTCTGATCGCAGGGGGTGCATATCCTAGTCCGATTCCTCACGCAGATGTCGTAACGTCAACAACACATAAAACGTTACGTGGGCCTCGAGGTGGAATGATTCTTTGGAACGATAATACGTTCACGAAAAAAATTAACTCTGCTGTATTCCCCGGCACTCAAGGTGGGCCGTTGATGAATCACGTAGCCGCAAAGGCCCAATGTTTCTATGAAGCATCAAAAGAGCCGTTTCATCTTTACTCTAAAGCTGTCGTAGAAAACGCAAGAGCAATGTGTGATGTGTTTCGAGAGCGAGGTATTCCTCTTATCACAAACGGAACGGATAGTCACATGATTTTAGTCGATCTTTCTTCACGAGACATCTACGGCTCAGATCTTGCTGATCGACTTGAAATGAATCTAAAAATTGTAGTCAACAAAAACGGCATACCCAACGATCCGAATCCTCCTAAATACACAAGTGGTATTCGAATTGGGACAGCCGCAGAAACAACAAGAGGCCGAACGGAACAAGAGTTTCGAAATATTGCAACTGATATTTCTAATACGATTGACATCATGACTCGGGAAATCTAAATGGTCATTGTACTCATTTATAAATACTTAAAAGATTCTACACTCGTAGGCTAATATGACTATTAAGCAATCAAACGATCCAGATCCTTCATTGGGATTAGCAGAAGATATTCAGGGTGAATTCACTGGAACAAATCCAGTGTCTCTCTCTGAGTATTATCGTGGTGGATCTTTTGTTCCGGACATCCCGCTAAACACAACTATCAGCACATCTGATGCAATTAGCTTCAGCATGTTCTACGGTACACAAGCGAACACTCCCGCAACCGGACTTCCTATCATTACTGATGATGTTGGTGTCGTGATTCCTAACGTATATACTGGACGTGAATTATATGTCAACGTATCGGGTATAAGTGACACAGACGGAATAGCCGCTGGAAGCTGGGAAGTCAAGTGGACGAATTTGACAAATCCAACTGGAAGTGAAGCGTTTGTAGCTTCAAGTGATCCCAATGTTAATGGTGTTCTTAGTATCACTGCCACAGCTAGTGCGGTAGGAGAAGAATGGCAAGCTGAAGTTAAATTTCTAGATGGTGCGCTACCTGGCGACGAAGTAATACTCACATCAGCTTCTGTAACTGTAGAGGCGTTCTCAATCGAGCCATATGTTGATATATTCTTAGACCCCAATGATGCTCCAAATGTTTATCAAGGATCTACTCTAACATCTAGTGTAACATATTTTTTCAATCCACCCGGAAATCCGTCAGTAAACTGGCAGAGGCTAGTGGGTTCTTTTTGGCAAGACATTCCAGGCGAAGATAATGCAACATATACAGTAACAGCGTTTAACGCATTCGGTGGAGACCAAATTAGACTTAAAGCAACTGAAACGCTTGATCTTTCGGCAATCGGGCTAGGTATCATTGAATATGACGGATTTAGTAATGTACTCGGTCCAGCGCAAAACTTCCCCGCAACTGGAATTGTAGAATTGAGAGCCGAGCCGGAAACTGATCCACTATCGCCTGGTGTAACTCTCTTGGCTGACGCTAGCAATATATCGGACAGAGACGGAATCTCAGATTACACATACACATGGACTCGAAGCGACATCGGTGGGGGAAATCCTGTTGTAGTACAAACCACTGGTGGAAATATTGCGACAACTGATACATATACAACAAATCTTACGAATGATGTCGATAAAGACTTCTCTGTAAGTGTTGTCGTTACGGATTCTATCGGAACTGCTGTTGGTGATTCTCAGTTTAACAATGTTGAGTCCGCTATCGTTTCAAATACAGTTACAGTCACTAACGCTACAAACTTCACTGTAACGAATAATAATACTTCAGTCGAAGAAGGTCAAATTACTAGATTCAGCTTCGATGTCGCAAATGCTGTTGCTGAAACTTATGATTGGGAGATCACTGGATCTACTCAAGTTCTCTCACAAGTGTCCAATGCAACTGGGTCGATAGCCGCAAATGCCGCTGGCGTTATTGCAACAGCATTTGATGTAGATATTACTACAACTATTGATAATGAATACTCATCTGGTGCTGATAAGATTGGCGATCTAACGTTTACTGTAACTGGCTCTAATTCTGGTGCGACACAATCACTTACAATTGATTTGAATAACACCGATCCTACAGCGCTCTTCTTAACCAGTCCTACTTCAGCGAACGAAGGATCGAGTTTCGATGTAACAATTACTGGTACTAACGTCAAAGGCGACGAAGTACTTCGAGTTAGATCTCTTGAAGTCGGCAACGGCGGCGATGGTGGAATCTATACTCAGGCAGAAGCAGACAATAATAACACGGCGCTTGCTACAATTGTAGATCCTATCGTGTGGACATTCAGCGAGCCGAATCAGCGATATGAATCAACGATTACAGTAAACACGATAGAAGACTCGTCGCTAACCTCTGATGGCATACTCAGACTCATCGTAAGAAGTCCGACTCTTGGAGCGAATCTTAGCGAGGTTGCAGTTACGATGAATAACATCACGGATGGCGCTGCAGAGGGTGATCCGATATTAAGTGATATCGCAGGTAATGCGTTCAATGGTATCTATACAGAGGACGCATATGTTTATATCGGTGATATCACTGATCCTAACGGAATTAACAATTCAACTTGGGAAGTCAGATACTTGGGGCATCAGATTTCTGGAGATCCGGAATTTGGAACCACAATCGATGATATTGTCACCCCTTGGGTATCTGCTACTCCAAACGCACAAGGCGTGCTAACCGAACCTAGAAACGTTACTCTTGGTGACTACTTATACGGACTACAGGGTCAAGTTCGATTCAATGATAATGACGGAAATGCTTCCGGAATTTTAAGTACTCAGATATTCATCAAGGCTGGAGCCCCTGTATTTACTAGTGATCCTTATTCAGAGTCCGGAACAAGTATTGAACAAACCTTAGCAACTGAAAGTCCTGCTGATAGAGAAGCGAGAGCCAAAATCAGATTCTTACCAACTGGACAAGTTCAAACAACTGGCACAGCGGCGAATCCGCCAGCGCCAGATTGGACTACTGTAGGAACTTGGCTACCAACCAATGTTCCTGCGGGACAATCTTATACAATAGACCTAAGTAGCATTAACTATCCAAATAATACAGCAGGGAACCCAACTACACTAAAAATAAATGGAACTACAGTAACTAGCAGTACAGCGACTGCCACAATAAGTGATACTGCGGGAGTTGTGATTGAAGCAGAGGTTACCCAAACAAACACAGCAAACACTTTAATTAATAAAAGCTGGTCGTTTAATGTCGATATAACATCTACGCAGGATGCTACTGCTACCGATAGCACAAGCGTAAGCTTGTCTACTACTTTGACTCGAAATACAGCACTTGATGAAGTCGGGAATCCCATAGAGGTAGACTTTAGCGGATTACCTTTAGCCCTCCTTGGAACCTCTTCTTCTAGTTGTCCAGCAACTACTCAAGTATTTGCGATCATTGGATTATATGATGGTGGCACGTTCTTAGAAGAATTCTCTGTTCCAGCGGGTTGCTCTAGCGTTTTTGGAAATGGCGGAACATGGAAAAGCGGATATGCCAACTCAGATCTTCAAATTAATGTATTCGCTACTGGTCTAGATGCGGGTCTGACTCAATCTGATATGGTAGGAACAACTACGACCAATCCATTAGTTCCGAACTGGGTTAATCTCGGTAACTTCACAGGAAGTACTCCTTATACATTTGGAATATCTAAAGAGAAGCAAGTTGGTAATTTAGGGTTTAGGGGTGCAAATCTCACTGTGCAGGTTAGACTAAAAGATGCTCCGAATACTATACTCGCCACAAAGACAGTTGCTTTCGAAATCGAAGCAACATAAGAGGAAACAATGAATCACTTGGAAGAAGAAGGATTTACATACTTCCAACATTTACGGAGAGCATGGACACTCGCTTTTGTTTGCTTTGTTCATGGTCTCTTCCCGAACATATGGAAACACAAAGCAACGGAAATAATTAACAGCAAATGGCCTATTCAGAAAAGGTACTAGATCACTATGAGAATCCTAGAAACGTTGGTAAACTCCCCGAGGATGACCCAGATGTCGGAACAGGCATGGTCGGCGCTCCTGCGTGTGGAGACGTTATGCGACTGCAAATCAGAGTATCGGATGACGGAATTATTGAAGACGCTAAATTCAAAACTTACGGATGCGGCAGTGCTATTGCTTCTTCGTCACTACTCACAGAATGGGTTAGAGGAAAGTCCCTTGACGAAGCAGGAGAAATCCGCAATACACAAATTGCTGAAGAACTATGCCTCCCGCCTGTAAAGATCCATTGTAGCGTACTCGCTGAAGACGCTATTCGGGCGGCAATTTCGGACTATATATCAAAAAGTTATAAGCATATAGCGAAATAGTCTAAGAATTCGTGAAAAAATCGCCGATTTGGACAAAAAAAGCCTTCCATTTTGACTCAAGACCCCGTAAAATTGTCTTGTAATTTGATGAGAGGCCGTATGTTTACAAACAAATCCATTCTTGCCCGCTTGCTCGCTAACGAGAATATCCAAGTAATTCAGGGCAACTATAAAACAGCCTCCTTTAACGTCGAGACTCGTGTTCTCCAACTCCCTATGTGGAAAGAGATGAGTACTGATGTCTATGATCTTCTCGTGGGTCATGAAGTTGCTCATGCTCTTTGGACTCCACGTGAAAATCTCGCCGTTGAGGGTGTTCCATTCTCATTCGTCAATGTCGTTGAAGACATTCGAATCGAAAAGAAAATCCTTGAAAAGTACCCCGGTCTGATTCGGAACTTTTCTCGTGGATATCTTGATCTTGTCGAGCGCAACATCTTCGGCACTGAGGGTCAAGATCTCAATGCAATGCATTTCATGGATCGACTCAACATCAAGGCTAAAGGCCGTGAGCATGTCGATATTGAATTCTCTGAAGAAGAAATGCATTATTTCAATCGTGCCATGTCGGTGGAGACTTTCGAAGACGTTCGTATCGTCGTGAAAGAACTCGCTGACTGGTTGCGAGAAAAACAAAAAGAGGAAGCCAATGAGTCCCCAATCACAATTGTTTCTGATACGCACGAGAGTGCTGAGTCTGCTGGAGAAGAATACGATGAAGGCGAAAGCCCTGACGATTCTTCTTCTACTGTCAGCGCTCCGTCTGAGAGTGAAGCTGAGCCTGATGAATCTGAAGAATCGTCTGAGTCCGCCGAAGACGGCGTAAGCTCTGAAGAGTCTGAAGAGTCCGGTGAGAGTGACACTAGCAAGGCTGGAGAAGAGACTGAAGAGTCTGGTTCTCCTTCTGATGATCCTTCTGAAAAATCTGAAGAGCCTGAGGGTCTCGGAGAGAAAGAGAAGGACAATGCGTCTAATAGCAAAGGTCCGGCGGCGCTTGCTGAGGTCGGTACTGACATTGCTCAGCATGAAAACGAACTCGGTCTGGTTGACGATTCAAAAGTCTACATTCAACCAATGATGCCTGAAGATGTCTCTAGGGTGCTAGTTTCCTACAAAGACATTCTTGCGGCTCGTCGTGAATATCTTGGTGATGATGTTTTCTGTCGCTCTCAAGAGGCGTTTGACGCTTTCATGGCTGAGTCTAAGCCTCTTGTGAATATGATGGTCAAAGAGTTTGAAATGCGCAAAGCGGCGTATC